>VFQQ010000269.1_pt1 | contig 121510 bp, 108 predicted proteins | sample 3512341 | NCBI WGS metagenome assembly VFQQ01 (sample SAMN10412373, study PRJNA504923) | tailings metagenome | isolation source: Relicate 2 Philex TSF1 revegetated site | place: Philippines: Tuba, Benguet | collected 2017-08-29 | reverse complement strand
CGATCCCGCTGCACCACCAGCCGGCCTACGCGGGCTATGGCAAGCCCAGCGACTGTCCGAACAGCGTCGCCGCAGCGCGCGAGGTGATGAGCCTGCCGATGAGCGCCGACCTGGGCGAAGATGATCAGGATCGCGTGGTCCGCGGATTCATGTCCGCTCTGTAGGGCGAGCAGTCGCTGCTCAACGCTTGAGCGCGGCAACGACGGCCTCGCCGGCGCGGCCGTCTCCGTACAGCCGCTCGGACCATGGCGGCCGCGTACCGTCTGCAATGACTTGCAGCAGGCGCTCGGCGATGAGCTCGGCAGAGGACGGTGGAACCAGGTGGTTCCACCCGTTCTCGACCAGCTCGACCCACTCGGTCTCCTCGCGTAGCGTCACGCAAGGGCACTTGAAGAAGTAGGCCTCCTTCTGGACGCCGCCCGAGTCCGTGGCAATGGCCCGTGCTCCGGCCTCCAGCATCACCATGTCGAGATAGCCGACGGGCTCGATGAGCCGGATGGCCGGTGGCATCTCGATGCCGAGCTTGGCCGCCGCATGACGGGTTCGCGGATGCAGCGGCAGCACCACCGGCATCTGGTCGGCGACGCGGCCCAGCGCGCCCAGGATGGCTTGCAGCCGATGGCCGTCGTCGGTGTTCTCGGCGCGGTGGATCGTGGCCAGCACGTAGTGCCCCTGGGTCAACCCCAGCCTGGTCAGCACCTCGCTCTCGCGGACGGCCTTGTCGCGGAAGTACAGGGCGGTGTCGTACATGACGTCACCCACCTGCTCGATGCGGGTCGCCGGGATGCCTTCGGCGCTCAGGTTCTCCACCGCGGCTGCCGTGGGCGCCAGCAGCAAGTCGGCAGCATGGTCGGTGAGGATGCGGTTCATCTCCTCGGGCATGCGCCGGTTGCGCGAGCGCAGTCCGGCCTCGACGTGGGCCAGCCGGATGTGCAGCTTGGTGGCGGCCAGGGCGCCGGCCAGCGTCGAGTTGGTGTCGCCATAGACCAGCACCGCGTCCGGCCGCTCGGCGATGAGCACGGACTCGATGGCCTCCAGCATCCGCCCCGTCTGCGCGCCTTGGCTGGCCGAGCCGATGCCCAGGTTGAAGGCGGGCTCCGGGATGCCGAGCTCGTGGAAGAACACGGCCGACATGTTGTCGTCGTAGTGCTGGCCGGTGTGGACGAGCCGCTCGACCACCCCACCCGACTGCACCAGCGACCGGCTGACAGCGGCTGCCTTGATGAACTGCGGGCGCGCGCCCACCACAGTGACTACTTTCATCCGTCCCCCTCAAGGTTCGCCACCGATCCGCGCCTGACCTTGGCGATCGACCGTGGCTCCCAGCAGATCGAACAAGCGTGCCGCCAGCGGCCCGCGGCGGTGCTGCTCGAGCCACGCCTGCACATCGTGCTCGCGCCCGACCAAGGCGCCGGTGGCCAGCTGACCCAGGGCTGATTCCAGGGCAGCTGGATCGCCGGCGGGGCACAGCAGCCCCACGCCGAGCCGCATGACCAAGTCGGACGACTCGCCCCGCGAACCGAAGACCAGTATGGGCCGCCGTGCCGCCACGTAGTCGATCAGCTTGCTCGGCAGCGAGCGATCGAGTTCGGGCATCGACAGCAGCAGCAATGCACCTGCAGAGCGCATCCGCGCGGCCGCTTCCTGCTTGGGCACATGGTCGATGAGCTCCAACATCTCGCGGTAGCGGAACGCTTGCACCGCGGCATCCTCCGATGGCGCTCGGCGGCCGATCAACTGCACGCGCACGCGCTGCGCCAGCTGCGGGTTCCGGTCCACGAGCGCGCCAAGGCTCTCGAGGAACGCCTGCGGTGGCGTGTGGCCGGCCAGATTGCCGACATGAGCCAGGCGAAGGAGGGCGTCCTGGCCCGGGGCCGCGGCAGGACCATCGAGCAGCGGAAAGTCCTGCGGCTCCCAGCCGTTTGCCAGGTGGTGGCACCGCGCCGGGTCCAGCCCTTCGAAGGTGGCCAGCGCGTGCCGGCGCAGCGACTCGGTGACGAACAGCACCTGGCTGGCGTCGCGCAGGCAGCGCCGTTCCCACCACAGGTCGTTGCCCGAATGGTCAACGAAGTCGAACGGGCACTCGGTCCACTCGTCGCGGTAGTCCAGCACCAGGGGCACGCCGAAGTGCCGCGCCACGTAGCGCGCGGCAACGAAGACGAAGAATGGCGGCCCTGAGGCCATGACGACATCGGGCGGGTCGCTGGCCAGGGTTGCGATGGCCTGCCTGGCGAAGGCCAGGGCGTTCTTGAAGCCGCCATCGACACGCGGGAACCACCGATGCGACGGTTGCCGCGTCGAGTCCGCGACCTCGTGCATGCGCACCGCGGGCGGGATCAGCGCCATGAGCTCGGCGCCATGCTGCCTGTGGCCGGCCGGTGCGTGCCCATGGAAGGCGCTGAGACGCCAGCCCAGGCCAGGGCCGTAGCGCAGGAAGGACAGCGGGCGATGGACACCGGCGTTCGTGCTGGGAGGCAGCGCCCAGGCGAACAGGGCCAGATGCCGGCCGCCGCGGCGCGCCGTCGGGGCGCCGCGCGACGCCTCGAGTGCGATCCATTGCCTGCCCAGCGCCAGCGTGTCGGCAAGGGTGACCAAGAAGCTCACGGGTGATGCCGCTTTCCAAGTAGGCCCGTCAAACGGCTGGTCAGGCGCAGGAACGCAGGATCGGCTGCCAGTGGGTGACGGAAGAGGTGGAGGCCGACCAGCCAGCCGGCAATGCAGAGTGCGGCGGCCGCCAGCAAGCCTGGCAGGCCCACCGGCGCCTGGCGGTCCAGGCCGAAGGAGCCTGCCAGAGCGGCCGGACCGACGAGCGCCATCGTGGTGACCTTCGCGCTGACCCAGAGCCCGTGCTTCAGCGCCTTGAGGTCGTTCGGCAAGGCGCGCTCCTTCAGCCGGTAGATGAACGGCAGGTAGAGGGCGTAGGTGGCGGCGAACGCCACCGCGCAACCCAGCATCGAACCGGTGGCGACGACGGCGCCAACGATGGTTGCGGCGCGCACGGGTGCGAAGATGAGCTCGCCACGCGTCACCACGTCGATGCGGCCCACCGCGAGCATCGCCGAGTTCACCAGGCTGGCCGCAGCGCCGAAGGTGCCGGCCAGGCAGAACAGCGGCACCAGCGCGACTGCGGCATCCCACTGCGGCCCGAACAGCAGGCGCAGGACCTCCAGCGCGAAGAGCGCCACGAAGCCGTAGAAGGGCCAGCCCACGACGCAGACCATCGACGTGCCCTTGACGTACTGTGCCTCGACGTCCATGCCCGCGCGGTGGGCCTGCGCAAACGCCGGAAACGCAACGTTGCGAATGGCCCCCATGATGTCGCGGTGGAACAGGTTCATCAGCCCTTGCGCCCGGCTGACCAGCGCCACCGGCGCGAAGCCCAGTAGCTTGCCCAGGACGAGATCGTTGATGTCCATCGAGACCGTCGTCACGATGTTCGCCGTGGAGCTCTGCGCGCCGAAGGACGTCAGCTCACGCCAGTGGCGCAGGTTCGGCAGCAGGAAGCGGCGATCGTCACGCGCAAGCCAGGTGCCGAAACCGGTCGCCACGTTGGTCACCACCGAGCCAACCGCCATGCTGTTGGCGCCCCATCCCAGCGCCGCCAGCAGGACCGTGACCACGAACCCCACCACCGTCGCGGCCAGCGTGACGTACAGGATGCGCTGGAACCGCATGTCGCGCCGCAGCAGCGCCAGCGAGATGGAACAGAACGGCAGCACCAGGAAGTTGAGGGCGCTGATGCGCAGCGTGTCCACCATGCGCGGCTCGGCGTAGTAGCTGCCGGCCCAGGGCGCGCCCGCATAGACCACCACGAACAGGCCGCCACCCACCATCAGCGACAGCCCAAACGCCGTCTGCACGTGGCTGTCGTGCAGTTCCTTGGCCTGGATCAGGAAGTTGCCGATGCCGAAGTCGCGCATCACCTGGGCGATGCCGATGACGGCCAGGCTGACCGAGTAGACGCCGATCTGCTCCGGCGTCAGCAGGCGGGCCAAGATGACGTTGCTCGCCAGTGCGATGACGATCAGCAGGTGCCGCTCGACCAACGAGATGGCCAGGGCCCGTCGAACCCCGGTCAAGGCAGCACCTCCTGCTCTGGCTTTTGGCTGACGCCCAGCAGGCTGCGCGCCATCAGCTTCCATCCCCCCGCATGCCGCCAGTCATGGCGCAGCGCCTGCCAGGCGCCGTGGCGCGCCTGCCGGCGGTTGCCGGCGGCCAGGTGGGCGCCGGCGTAGTCGCGCCAGGTGCCGGCCAGCGCGCGGGCGACCTGGGCGGGGTCGGCACGGCTGCCGTCCGGCGAGGCGTAGCCCCAGCGTGCCAGCGCACGCTGAATCACCAGGCCCTGGTGGTTGGCACGCGGCGCGCCGCGGGTGATGCTGTCGGGGCGGATGCGGTACAGCGCCAGCGGCCGTGGCACGCGCAGCACCGGGGTCAGGCGCGACAGGCGCAGCCACAGGTCCAGGTCCTCGCCGATGCGCAGGCCGGGGTCGAAGCCACCGGCCTCCAGCAGCAAGGCGCGCGGGGCCAGCACCGTGCTGGTCCAGACCTGGCAGTCCAGCAGCAGCTGCGGATAGATCCAGCCGCTGGGGCCGTCCCAGCGCGCGCGGTCATCGGCCGTCGCGGCCAGCTCGGCCAGCAGCGCCGGCTCGGGCTCGGGTGTGTCGCTGGGCCACACGCCCCAGCCGCTGCAGCACAGGCGCGGCGCCGGCTGGCCGCCGGCGGCCTGCTGCAGCGCCTGCCACTGCGCCTGCAGCTTGCCCGGCAGCCACCAGTCGTCGGCGTCGATGAAGGCGATCCACTCGCCGCGCGCGGCCTCGATGCCGCGGTTGCGCGCCGCGGCCACGCCGGCGTTGGCCTGGCTGATCACCCGCACCTGCGGGAACCCGCGCTCGACCAGGGCCACCGAGCCGTCGCTGGAGCCGTCGTCGACGACCACGATGTCCAGCCCCGGCCAGCCCTGCGCCAGCACCGAGCGCAGCGATGCGGCGATCCAACGCTCGGCGTTGAAGCAGGGGATGACGACGGAGATCGAGGGCAACTGGGACATCGGGGCAGGGCCTGCCGCGCGCGGGCGGCGCCGGCGGCCCTGCGGATTCTCGGCCCCAGACAAACGGCCGGGCGCAGGGCCCGGCCGTCTTTGCCATGACATTGCTCACGGCAGGCGGGTGCCTGCCGCAGGCCTCAGCGTCGGTGGCCCTGCGCCGCCAGGTAGTAGTCGATGTTGGCCGACACGCCCCAGGGCAGCGGCAGGCCGTAGTAGCCCCAGCCGGCCGGGCCGTGGGTCAGCGTCAGGCCGCGCTGCTCGTACTCGGCCTTGCCGGCGTTGTAGCGCGCGCGGTCGTAGACCACGTCGCTGGGCAGCGCCTGCGACATCATGAACAGCCCTTCGCTGGCCGATCCGTGCACCATCCGCCCCTGGCCCACGCCCACGGCGGTGGGGTAGGTGGCGCTGGCGAAGGGCGTGCCCTTCTCGTTGCTGCCTGACAGGTACTCCCACTGGCGTCCATCCGGCAGCACCGCGGTGGGGTAGCCGTAGTAGTTGACGCTCCAGTGGGCCACGAACACCGTGCCGCGCGGCCCGAAGCTGCCGTCGCTGACCGCGATCTTGGCGTAGGTCGAGTTGTCGTCCATGCGCACGTCGCAGGCCAGCTCGACGGCGTTGGTGGCCAGGTTCACGCGCTTGACCTGCTCCATGGCCCGCGAGCCGATGTACAGGTAGCCGTCGTGCAGGTACAGGCCCTCGGGCGCGACGATGGGCTGCGCACGCACCAGGTCACGCCCGACGCGGCGGAACACGCGCCGGTTGCTGTCGACGCCGGCGAAGTCGGCGCCCTGCACCACGGTGCGCAGGCGCGCGCCGGTGGTGGCGTCGTAGGCCGAGACGCGGTGCGCCTTGCGCTCGCTGACGTACAGCACGCCGCCGGCGCAGACCACGTCCCAGGGGTCGGCCAGGCCGGTGATGAACTCCGAGATGCGCGGCGGCACATCGTGCGACACCGGCGAGAACTCGAGCAGGCAGACGCGGTTGTTCTGGCTGTCGGCGACGAAGGTGCGCGGGCCGGTGAAGTGCGTGCTTTCGCCGTTGACCGGCACCGACTGCGGGTTCACGCCCAGCGTGCGCTCGTCCCAGGCCATGCCCCACAGTTCGTGGAAGCCGCGCCGGCTGGCCGGCACCGCCGACCAGTCGCCGACCAGTTCCAGGTCCTGCTCGCCGCCGAAGAACGAAGGCACGCCGCGGTGGCGGTAGCCGGCCAGCGTGATCACCTCGCCGCTGTCGTGCATGATCTTGCCGACGCGCCAGGGGTCGCAGAAGTAGGTGGCGCGGCGGCCCACCTGCAGGTGCGTGGCCATCGTCGCCGTGCCGCGGCCACGCGGGCCGTCCAGCAGCGCGATGCGGGGCTTGGCGGCGACGAAGTCGGACCAGAAGTAGGCCTGCGTGTTGAAGGTCGTCAGCAGGCCGTCGGCGGTGCGGTTGGGGCGGTGGATGTCGTCGGCGCGGAACGGCACCAGCTGGGTCTGCACCAGCGAGGTCCGCGGCAGCACCGCCGAGAACGCCGGCGTCTCGCGCGGTGTCAGCGGCAGGGTCGTCGGCATGAAGCGTGCCGGCACCGTGCCCACCATGTGCTGCGGCGTGCCCGACAGGTGGGTCAGCGCATAGGTGCCCAGCGCGATCGGCATCGCGATGCCGTTCACCGGCGTCGCGCCCTTGGCCACGTAGACCGGGAACTGCGGACAGGTCTCGCCGGCGGCGCCGACGATGTCCAGCTCGTGCCAGCCTTCGCCGACGCCGCGCAGGTCCAGCGTGAAGCTGGCTGTCGAGCTGCTGGTCGACACCGTGGCCGTGGCGCGCTCGACGCCGTCGACCAGCAGCTTGTACTGCGTGGTGCCGAACTTCAGCGTCGAGGTCTCGGCACCCCAGTCGTAGACGAAGAAGGGCAGGTTCGCGGTGTCGCCGCGCAGCACCACCAGGCGCTGGAAGCGCTCGTAGCGGCCGCCCTCGAAGTAGGCCTTCAGCATCAGCATGCGGCGGAAGTTCACCGGCCGCGTGCGCAGCACCGTCGTGCCGTCCGGCACCGGCGGCGGCGCCGGGGGCGGCGGTGCGGGGGTCGGCGCCGGCGCCGGAGCGGGCGCCGGCGTCGGGGCCGGTGCCGGCGTCGGGGCCGGCGCGGGCACTGGCGCCGGCGTGGGCGTGGCGCCGGGGACCTGGGGCTTGGTCGGCACCAGCCCAGGCGCCGCGGGGAGGGTCCCGGGCAGCGTCAGCCCGGGCGTGGTCAGCAGGTTGCTGGCAGTCTCGGTGGGGGCGCTGCCGCCACCGCCGCCGCCGCAGGCGGCCAGGCCGCCGGTGGACAGCGTGGCCAGCGCGCCGCGCAGGATGTGGCGCCGGCGTGCGTCGACCGGCAGGGCGGTTTCGGGGGCGGCGAGCTCGCGCTCGTCGATCGACAGGGAGGTGGGGGCGGGCTTGTGCATGAGCCCAGTTTCGACAGACCTCGCTGCGACCCCCGTCGCGGATTGCAACCTGGCCGCGGGCCGCTGGGCCGGGACTTGTCGGAAACCCGCCTACAGGCGCACGGGGGCCCCAGGCCGGCGCCGTGGAATGTGTCACGTCCCGGGCGGTCGCGCCGGCAATAGTTGGCGGTTTTCGCTGACGACTCCCGGCAGATCGTGTCGCCTGCCGGGCGGGCTTTTGCGCGCACTTGTTGCGCTCGGTTGCACCCTGGGCTGGACAGGCCGTGGTGCCGGCACATCGTCGACAGGCCGGTCGACGCCGGGCGTCAGGGTCTGCCGGGCCCCTGGGGACCTGGGCGGTGCAGGTCCAGCACCGGCGCGCCCGCACCCGGGTGCGCGTCGGCGCGGTCCAGCCGGGGCCACAGGCGCCCAGGCAGCCAGGCCAGCTGCAGGGGCCCCAGCACGATGAACAGCACGTTGCCCACGCCGACCGCGCCCAGCCGCGCATGCGAGCGCAGCGACGCGCCGTTGAAGCGCGAGATGCGGCTGAAGCTCCAGCGCACGCCCTGCCCGGCCAGCTCGGCGTCGACCGCCTGCCACATGCGTGCCATGGTTCGCCCCAGGCGGAAGGGCGGCGCCAGGTAGACGTCGAAGTCCCAGACGCTGTCGGCCGGCGAGGCCAGCCGGTAGCGGCAGCGCACCTCGTCCTCGTCGTAGTGGTTGCGCTGGATCCAGATCGTGCCGGCGAGGCGGCCCTTCACGGTGCAGGCATGGCAGACCGCGCCGGCGCGCCAGCGCGCCTGGTTCACCGGACCGGGACGCGGCAGCTCGCCGGCCAGCGCGTCGCCCGGCTGCAGCGGGGCCACCGCCGTGCCCGGATCCGGGCGCAGCGCGGCGTAGGCGCCGTTGCCGGCACCGATGGGCTGGGCCACCAGCATGTAGGGCACGACGCGACCGATGTGCAGGCCCTGCAAGAAACGATGCAAGATGTACAGGGCGGCCGTGCCGCGGCCACCGTCGGCGGCCATCTCCCGCAGCGTGGTCCAGGCGCCGCGCCAGCCCATCGCCGCGGCGTCAGTTCGTCGCGGAGGCCGCCGGCGCAGCGGCCGGGGCGGCGCCGCTGGCGGGGCCCTCGGGCGCTGCCGGCGCGGGCTCGCGCCAGGCGCCGGCCTGCTTCAGCGCGTCGGCCAGTTCCTGGCGCGGGAAGCCCAGCGCCTGCGCCTTGTGCGCCTGCACCAGGGCCTTGGCCGGCTCGCCGATCTCCAGGTAGACCAGCCCCAGGTTGTAGTGCGAGAAGGCGTTGTCGCCGGCCACCGACGCGGCGTAGTCGAGCTGCTGCACGGCGTCGGCCTGGCGCTTGCGCTTGGCCAGGAACTGCGCGTACAGCGCACGCACCACGGTGTCGCCGGGGCGGTAGCGGATGGCACGGTCGAAGTAGCACTCCACCGGCCACTCCATGCCGAAGGTCTGGTCACGCTTGACGCGTTCGACCCAGCGCACCAGCGAGACCAGGGCCTCGTGGTGGTTGGGCACCGCCTTCAGCGTGTAGTTGATGTCCTGGCCGAAGTGGCCGGTGGACCCGCCCAGCGCGGCACGCACCCGGGGGGTGTAGTGGTGATCCTCGACGATCTTGGCGCCGGCGCGGTTGGCCACGAAGTCGATGGGGCCGTAGTGGTCGGTGTAGATGCGGCCGCAGCGCTGGTTGGGCGGCTCGGCGCCGCGCACGGCGGGCTGGATGGCTGCCGCCGTGCCGGCGGCCAGCAGCAGCGCAGCGCACAGGGCGCCGCGCCGCAAGGCGGTGGCGGCCCAGGGCGTCTTCCGGGTGTTGCGCTGCATGCGGGTTCCTCCTGCGTGGGCGGCTGCTCAGGCCGCGGGTGGCGGCCGGCCCCGCAGCCATGCTAGCGTGGCCTGGCGCAGCGCCGCACGGGCCTCGGGCTGCGAGAGCGTGTGGTCGGCGCCGGCCAGGTCCAGCCGGGTGCAGCGCGGCTGCGCCAGCACCGCCTGCCACAGCGGATGGCCGCGGGCATGTTCGTCGAACTCGCGCGCCGTGTAGTCGTCGCCACTGAGCACCAGCAGCAGCGGGCCGTCGAAGCGCCGCGCAGCCAGCGCCATGCGGTCCTGGAACGGTGCCGTGGGCGCGGCGCCGGCGGCTGCGGGCGCGGTCTCGGCGCCGAAGGCCCGGCGCAGGTTGCGCAGCAGCTCGCTCAGTGCCGACGCGGCCACGCGCCCCGACAGCAGCTTGGCCCAGAAGCTGCGCTGGCGCAGCCGCTGCCAGTAGTAATGCTTGACATGGGTGCGCGCCAGGCTCTGGTCGGAGCGCACCCAGGGGTTGAGCAGCACCAGCCCCTTGATGCGCGGGTCGGCCTGTGCGTGCAGGTACAGCAGGGCCGACGAGGCGCCGTCGCACAGCCCCCACAGCAGCGTGCGCTTCAGGCCGGGAAGCGCGGCGTGCAGCGCATCCAGCGCCGCGGCAACGTCGGGCCGCTGCTGCTCGAAGCCCTGCGGCTCGCCTTCGCTGTCGCCCATGCCGCGCACATCGAAGCGCAACACCGCCACGCCGGCGGCGGCCAGCTCGCGCGCCACCTCGACGAACCAGCGGTGGCTGCCGGCGCGCACCTGCGGGCCGCCGACGATGACCAGCACCGCCGTGTCCACCGCCTGCTCGGCGGGTTCGGCGAGCACGCCCAGCAGCCGGCAGCCCTGGCAATCGAAGGCCAGCGCGCGCTCGCTGATCGCTGCCGCGCTCATGCGCCGACGCCCTGGGTGGCCGCACCTGGTGCGGGAGGCGCCGCGGCCGCCGGATCGGACGCCATGCCGCACACCGCCGCCACGCTGGCCTGCACCAGCGCCGGCGCCTCCTCGATCTCGACGGCCTGCCAGAACGCTGGGCCGCCGACGGCCTGCGCCTGCACGGCCCAGCCGGCGTCACGCCAGCGCTGCAGCGGCGCGGCGCTGGCCGGCAACAGCTCGGCCGGCTCGCGTGGCGTGACCTCGAGCCAGGCCAGGCGCGCGCCCGCCGCGGCCGGCGGCGCTTGCAGCGTGGCCGCGTCCAGGCCTTGCGCCACCGACGCCGCCAGCCGGTAACCGGCAAGCTCGACCGTCTCGCCGGCGGCCAGCTGGGCGCGCAGCGCCTCGGTGACGCCACGCGCCGGTGCGCCGCCGTCGCCGCCGGCATCGGCCAGCATCGCCGCCATCTTCAGGCGCAGGAACTGCTGCAGCAGCGGCTTGCCGGCACCCGGGGGCTGCCAGAACAGCGCGTGGCAGGCGCCGCCCAGCCGCGGCAGCAGCTCGGCGGCCAGCAGGCAGCCGGCACGCAGGCCCCAGACCCACAGCGGCAGGGCATCGGCGCCCTCGCGCCCGCGCAGCCACTGCGCGGCGGACTCGGCGTCGGCCAGCCACTGCGCCCAGCTGGCATCGGCGAAGTCGCCGCTGCTGTCGCCGCAGCCCAGCGGGTCCAGCTGCAGCACGCGGCAGCCGGCGTCGGCCAGTGCCCGCGCGCCCAGCGCCGCCATGCGGCGCGACTTGTTCAGCTCCTCGGCGAAGGGCGGCAGGTACAGCAGCGACGCCCGTGGCGCCGTCGCCGGTTCGTGCAGCACGGCCCAGCGCTGGCCGCCTGCCGGCGGCGGGCCGGGCAGGAACAGCGGCTGGGGGGGCGGGCGGCGCGTCAAGGCCTGCGGGGTGGCGCGTGCCGGTGCGCGCGCCGTTGCTGCGCGCTCAGCCCAGCTTGGCACCGACAAAGTCGACCAGGCTGCCCACGGTGGCAAAGGTGTCGCCGTCGATCTCGTCGTCGTCGACGCTGAGCCCCAGGCGCTCCTCCAGGGCCGTGAGCAGCGACACCACGGCCATCGAGTCGAGCTCGGGGATGGCGCCCAGCAGCGCGGTCTGGCGGGTGAAGCTGGCACTGCGGCCGTCGAGGCCCAGCACCTCGTCCAGCACCTTCAGCACTTCCTGTTCGACGTTCATTGGATACCGCTCCAGGCCCGGGCGAGGGGCACCGGGATCAACGCAGGATTCTAGGAGTGGGCCCCGCCGAGGCCGCCTGCAAGGGCCGCAGCGCGGCGCCGCTTCGCGCAACAACGTCACGCGGGGCGCCGCGGCGTCGCGGCCGCAGGAGGCGGCCCGGGCAGACCCGCATGCCATACTTTTTCTTGCTTCTCATCCCATGGACTCCGAGGGGGCGCAGGCCCCAGCCCGACGATGCCCGACGCCTACCTGCTGCCCCATCTGGTGCGTGAATCGGCGGCCCGTGCGCCGGCGTCGCGGGCGTTGACGCAGGGCGACGCGCACACCGACTACGCCACGCTGCAGCGGCAGCTGGAGGCCTTCTCCGCCGGGATGATGCAGCTGGGCCTGGCCCGCGGCGAGCGCATCGCCATCTACCTGGAGAAGCGGCTGGAGACGGTGGTGGCCAGCTTCGGCGCCGGCGCCGCCGGCGGCGTGTTCGTGCCGCTGAACCCGCTGCTCAAGCCCGAGCAGGTGGGCTTCATCCTGCGCGACTGCGGCGTGCGTGTGCTGATCACCTCGCCCGACCGCGCCGCGCTGCTGGCGCCGGTGCTGGCGCAGTGCCACGACCTGCGCCAGCTGGTGCTGACCGAGGGCGACGTGCCCGCGGGCCTGCCGCTGCCGGTGACCGGCTGGAGCGCGCTGCTCGACGCCCCGCCGCGCGCGGGCCACCGCGTCATCGACACCGACGTCGCCGCCATCCTCTACACCAGCGGCAGCACCGGCAAGCCCAAGGGGGTGGTGCTGTCGCACCGCAACATGGTGGCCGGCGCCAAGAGCGTGGCCACCTACCTGGAGAACCACCCCGGCGACACGCTGCTGGCGGCGCTGCCGCTGTCCTTCGACGCCGGCTTCTCGCAGCTGACCACGGCCTTCCACGCCGGCGCGCGCGTGGTGCTGCTCAACTACCTGCTGCCGCGCGACGTGCTCAAGGCGCTGCAGCGCGAGCGGATCACCGGCCTCACCGCCGTGCCGCCGCTGTACATCCAGCTCACACAGCTGGACTGGCCGGCCGGCCTCGACGAGCACCTGCGCTACTTCGCCAACACCGGCGGGCGCATGCCGCGCGAGACGCTGGACGCGCTGCGCCGCCGCGTGCCCAGGAGCCAGCCCTTCCTGATGTACGGCCTGACCGAGGCCTTCCGCAGCACCTACCTGCCGCCCGAGGAGGTGGACCGCCGCCCCGACAGCATCGGCAAGGCCATCCCCAACGCCGAGATCCTGGTGCTGCGCGAGGACGGCAGCGAATGCGCAGCCAACGAGCCCGGCGAGCTGGTGCACCGCGGCGCGCTGGTGGGCATGGGCTACTGGGCCGACCCGGAGAAGACCGCCGAGCGCTACAAGCTGATGCCGGCGCTGGACGGCGGGCCGCAGCTGCCCGAGTACGCGGTGTTCTCGGGCGACACCGTGCGCCGCGACGCCGAGGGCTTCCTGTACTTCATCGGCCGCCGCGACGAGATGATCAAGACCAGCGGCTACCGCGTCAGCCCGACCGAGGTCGAGGAGGTGCTGTACGCCACCCAGCGCGTGGGCGAGTGCGTGGCCTTCGGCACCGAACACGCCACGCTGGGCCAGGCCATCCAGGTCATCGCCAGCGCCCCCGACGGCAGCGCGGCGCTGGACGTGCCGGCGCTGCTGGCCGAGTGCAAGGCGCGCATGCCCGCCTACATGGTGCCGGCCGGCATCGAGGCGGTGGCCGGGCCGCTGCCGCGCAACCCCAACGGCAAGATCGACCGCAAGCTGCTGTCCACCCAGTGGCACGAGCGGCTCGAGAGCGCCGCTCAGGCCTGAAGCCATGAACCCACCCACCGAGAAGCCGCAGCATGTGGCGATGTCGCAGTTCGCCACCGCGCCCGATGGCGAGCTGCTGGTCGGCGGCCAGCGCGTCAGCGCGCTGGCGGCACGCATAGGCCGCACGCCCTTCTACGCCTACGACCGCGCCTTGCTGCGCGCACGCGTGGCCGAGCTGCGCGCCGCGCTGCCGGCCGCGGTGAAGCTGCACTACGCGATGAAGGCCAACCCGATGCCGGCGCTGGTCGGGCTGATGGCGACGCTGGTCGACGGCATCGACGTGGCCTCGGCCGGCGAGCTGCAGGTGGCGCTGGACGCCGGCGCCGACCCGGGCGAGATCAGCTTCGCCGGGCCGGGCAAGCGCGACGTCGAGCTGCGCCAGGCGGTGGCCGCCGGCGTGCTGGTCAACGTCGAGTCGGCGCGCGAACTGCCGGTGCTGGCAGCGGCCGCGCAAGAGCTGGGCCTGCCGGCGCGCGTCGCGTTGCGCGTCAACCCCGACTTCGAGCTCAAGGGCTCGGGCATGAAGATGGGCGGCGGCCCCAAGCAGTTCGGCGTCGACGTCGAACAGGTGCCCGAGCTGCTGGCCGCCTGTGCCCGCGATGGGCTGCAGTTCGAGGGCTTCCACCTGTTCGCCGGTTCGCAGAACCTGAAGGCCGAATCGATCTGCGAGGCGCAGCGCAAGAGCTACGCGCTGGCGCTGCGGCTGGCCGAGGCGGCGCCACTGCCCATCCGCTTCCTCAACCTGGGTGGCGGCTTCGGCATCCCCTACTTCCCCGGCGAGCAGCGGCTGGACCTGGCGCCTATCGCGGCCAACCTGGCCGAGCTGGCCGGGCAGGCCGCGCGCGAGCTGCCGCAGGCGCAACTGGTCATCGAACTGGGCCGCTACCTGGTCGGCGAGGCCGGCGTCTACGTCACCCGCATCGTCGACCGCAAGGTCTCGCGCGGGCAGGTGTTCCTGGTCTGCGACGGCGGCCTCAACCACCACCTGTCGGCCAGCGGCAACTTCGGCCAGGTGCTGCGCAAGAACTACCCGGTGACCATCGCGGCCCGCGCCGGCGCCGCCGAGCGCGAGACGGTGACCGCCGTCGGCCCGCTGTGCACCCCGCTGGACCTGCTGGCCGAGCGCCAGGACCTGCCGCCCGCCGAGGTGGGCGACCTGCTGGTGGTGTTCCAGTCGGGCGCCTACGGCCGCAGCGCCAGCCCGCAGGACTTCCTGGGCCACCCGCACTGCGTCGAGGCGCTGGTCTGAGCCCCCGCAAACACGGGGGCGCGCGGCCCCGGGCGTGACCGCCGTCATGGTCAGGCGCGGGCCTGCGGCTTAGACTGCCCCGCGACATTGACGCGCATTGAAAGGGCACACCATGAAGCGATCCACCCTCTGCCAGCTGGGCGCCGGCCTGCTGGCCTACCTGCTGGTCGGCCAGGCCTGGGCGCAGACGCAATGCCCGGCGGGCGGCATCGTGGGCACGACGCGGGTCACGGGCGATCTGGCCGCGCTGCTGTCGGGCAAGACCATGTGCGCCCGCAACGCCAACCACCGCTGGCAGGAGTTCCACAAGTCCGATCGCGACCTGATCGACTACAAGATGGGCCCGAACCATGCGATGGACCCGACCGAGAAGGTGGGCACCTGGTCGACGGTGAACGGCAGCAACGCCACCGTCACCCACAACTACCTGGGTGGCACCACCTACACCTGGCAGGTGTGCAAGACCTCGAGCAGCCCCGACCTCTACATGCTGATCTCGACGCAGGGCGCGCCCACGCTGACCAACGTCACGCTGCTGAACGGCCAGGTGCCCTGCCCGTGACGGGCCCGCGGACCGCGCGCTGGGCGCGGTCCGTCCCTGGCGCCCGGCCCGCGCCCCCATGAGTGCACCCGGCGCCCGTGGCGTCGCCGCGGCACTGGCGGCCTACGCGGCCTTCGTTGCCTATGGCAGCCTGGTGCCGCTGGACTACCAGCCGCTGCCCTGGGCCGATGCGCTGCGGCGCTTTGCCGACACCCCCTGGTTGGCGCTGGGCGCCGACAGCCGTGCCGACTGGATCGCCAACGGCGTGCTCTACCTGCCGCTGGGGTTGCTGGCGGCACTGTGGCTGGGGCCGGCACCGGGGCGGTGGAGCCTGCCGCGGGCCCTGGCCTGGCCGCTGGCGGTGGGCGGCTGTGCTGTGCTGGCGCTGGGCATCGAGTTCGCGCAGCTGTACTTTCCGCCGCGCACCGTCTCGCTGAACGACCTGGTGGCCGAGGGACTTGGCGCGGCGCTGGGCGCGGTACTGGCGTCGCCGGCGCGGCGCGCGGCGGCCGCCGTGATGGCGGCCTGGCGGGCCGACGGGGGGCGCGCGTTGCGGGCCCTGCTGGCGGTCTATGCGCTGGCCTGGCTGCTGCTGGGCTTCTTCCCCTACGACCTGCTGCTGTCGACCGCCGAGTGGCGCGACAAGCTGCGCGGCGGCGGCTGGGGCTGGTGGCTGGCTGCCAGCGAGCGCGGCGCGCTGCTGCGCCTGCTGCAGCTCGGCGCCGAGGCCGCCTTGTGCCTGCCGCTGGGCGGGTGGTTGGCGCACAGACGGGCCGGCATGCGCCTGGGCACGGCGCTGGCCGCCGGCGCGGCCCTGGGCCTGCTGGTCGAGCTGGGGCAGTTCTTCATCGTCTCCGGCGTGAGCCAGGGCGCCTCGGTGCTGACGCGGGCGCTGGGCGTGGCCGCCGGCGTCGTGCTGGCCCGGCAGGTGGCGGCCGGCGCCTGGCTGCGCTGGCGACCGCGGCTGGCGGCCGTGGCGCCGCTGGCGCTGCTGGCCTACCTGCCTCTGCTGCTGCTGGCCAACGGCTGGGGCCGGGGCGCCCTGCAGGGCCCGGCCGAGGCCGCCGCGGTGCTGGCCCGCGTCAACTGGCTGCCCTTCTACTACCACTACTTCTCGACCGAGGCGGTGGCCCTGTACAGCCTGGGCGGCGTGGCCCTGATGTACGGGCTGCTGGCCCTGCCGGCCTGGCTGCGCGGCTGGCGACCCGCTGCGCTGGCGATTGCCGTGGCCCTGCTGGCGGCGGTGGTCGAGGCCGGCAAGCTGGCCTTCGCCGGCCTGCACCCGGACCCGAGCAATGTCTGGATCGCCGCCGGCGCGGCGGCGGCGCTGCTGGCGCTGCTGCGGGCACTGGCCGTGCGCCCCCCGGCCGCGGCGCCCGCGCCGGCCGCGGCCTTCCCTGTGGCAGAGGCGCTGCGCAGGCCGCCGCCCAGCCCTGCGGCGCTGGGTCCGGCGCGGCCGCGCTCGCCGCTGGCCATGCCGGCCGCAGGCGCGGCGCTGCTCGTCGCGCTGGCCATCGCGCTGCTGCACCCGGTGGGGGGCCCGGCCCTGGCGGCGGCCGTCGTGCTGGTGGCCTGGCTGTGTGCGCGTTGGCCTGCGCTGGCCCTGGCACTGCCGCTGGCCGCGTTGCCGACGCTGGACCTGGGGCCCTGGTCGGGGCGCACACTGCTGGACGAGATCGACGCGCTGCTGCTGGCCTGCGCCGCGGGCTTCGCCTGGCGCCGCCGTGGCGGCGCGCCGGCCGTTGCGCCGCCACCCGGGCGGGCGCCGTTGGCGACGCTCGCCGGCGTGGCCATCGCGCTGGCACTGGCGGCCGGTGTCGTGCGTGCGCTGTGGCCGTGGCCGGGCTGGGCGGCGCTGTGGCCCTTGCACGACTTCAGCGCGCTGCACGCGCTGCGCATCGCCAAGGGCGGCCTGTGGGCGGCCCTGCTGCTGTGCATGTGGCGGCAGCTGCCGGCAAGCCGGGGCTGGCAAGGCCTGCAATCGGGCATGCAGCTGGGCCTGGCCGGCGGCGTGGGCTGGGTGCTGTGGGAGCGCGCCGCCTTCGTCGGGCTGTTCGACTTCGGCAGCGAGCACCGCGTCACCGGACCGTTGGCGGCGATGGCCAAGGGCGGTGCCTTCATCGAGTGCCTGCTGGCGATGGCCGCGGCCTGGCCCTTGGCGCTGCTGCTGCAGCGCCGCGCCGCGCTGCCCGTGCGCGCGGCGGCGGGCGCGCTGCTGCTGCTGGCCGGCTACGCGGTGGCGGTGACCTACTCGCGCAATGGCTGGGCGGCGCTGGCCGCGGTGCTGCTGGTGGGCCTGCTGGTGCTGCCCGGCCGGGGCTGGCATGCGCGTGCGATGCTGGGCCTGGCGGCGCTGGGCGCGGGCCTGGCCGCCGTGCTCGCGCTGGCCGGTGGCTTCGCCGGCGAGCGCCTCGCGCAGACGCTGCATGACCTGGGCGTGCGCCAGGCGCATTGGGCCGATGCCGCCGTCCTGCGGCGCGACGACATGGCCAGCCAGTTGCTGGGCGAGGGCCTGGGCCGCTTCCCCGAGCGCCATTACTGGGCCAGCCGCGAGACCGTGCGCGCCGCCGACATCCGCCCGCAGCCGCCGGTGCTGCGCCTGGGGGCGGGGGCGCCGGCCTATGTCGAGCAGCTGGTCGTGCTGGACCGTGCCGAGGCCTGGACCCTGCGGGCTCGCTGGCGCACGCCCGACGGCCCACAGCGGCTGGCCTTGTCGCTGTGCCGCAAGTGGACGCTGACCAGCGCCGCCTGCGAGCACGTGGCTGCCGACGCCGGGCCGGGCGGAGAGCACCAGGCGTGGCGAGACAGCGAATGGCGCCTGCCGCTGGCGGGCTTGCGTGCCGGCATGCCGGCGCCGCCGGTCAAGCTGTCCATCGCCGCGCCCACCGCCGGGCCGGCCATCGAGCTGGCGTCGGTGTCGCTGCGCGACGGCGGCGGCGCCGAGCGCCTGGTCAATGGCGACTTCGGGCGCGGACTCGATCGTTGGCTGGTGGCCACCGACGTCGACCCACCCTGGCACATCCACAACGCCCCGCTGGCGGTCTGGTTCGAGCTGGGCTGGTTCGGCGTGGCGGCCTGGGTGTTGCTGCTGGCGGTGGTGGCGCAGGGTGCGGCGGCCGCCTGGCGGCTGGCGCGTGCGGCGCGCGGCGAGCCCCCGATCCCGCAGCAGGCGGCCCTCGTCGCCGCGCTGTCGCTGGTGGCGCTGGGCGTGTCGGCGATGCTGAACACCTTGGTCGACGAGCCACGTGTCCTGGCGCTGGCCTTGCTGATGGCGGGCCTGGCCGCGCGGGGCGGGGCCGTGCAGCCGGCGGCACCCGCCGGCCGTGGGGTCGCCGGGCCAGCTCCGGGCCCGGCCGCCGTGGGGCCGTAAAATCGCCGGTTACCCCGGAAGACCCCCCCACCGAGAGGATCGAGCGCCGTGTTCATTTCCCAAGCCTTTGCCCAGACCGCCCCGGCCGCCGCCGGAGGCGGCGAGTCGTCGCTGCTCAGCCTGCTGCCGCTGGTGCTGATGTTCGTGGTGCTTTACTTCATCATGATCCGGCCCCAGATGAAGAAGCAGAAAGAACACAAGGCGATGATCGAGGCGCTGGCCAAGGGCGACGAGGTGATCATCGCCGGCGGCGTGCTGGGCCGCATTGCCAAGATGGGCGACAGCACGCTGCACATCGAGGTGGCCAACGGCGTCGAGCTGCAGGTGCAGCGCGCCTCGGTGATCCAGGTGCTGCCCAAGGGCACCTTCAAGTAAGCAGCGGGCTGGCCGCTGCGCCCGGCCGCCTCCGCGCGGCCCGAGGAATCCGCGAATGAATCGCTATCCCCTGTGGAAGTACGCGCTGCTGCTGGTGGCGCTGCTGGTGGGCCTGCTGTACACGGTGCCGAACTTCTTCGGCGAGGCGCCGGCGGTGCAGGTGTCCAGCGGCAAGGTCACGCTGAAGCTGGATGCCGGCACCGAGCAGCGCGTCACGCAGATCCTGACCGACGCCGGCGTCAAGCCCGACTTCGTGCAGTTCGACGGACAGTCGGTGCGCGCGCGCTTCGCCGACACCGACACGCAGATCAAGGCCAAGGACGCGCTCGCCCAGGCGCTGAACCCCGACCCGGCCGACCCGCGCTACATCGTCGCGCTGAACCTGGTCAGCCGCAGCCCGGAGTGGATGGCGCAGCTGCGCGCGCTGCCCATGTACCTGGGCCTGGACCTGCGCGGCGGCGTGCACTTCCTGATGCAGGTGGACATGAAGTCGGCGCTGACCAAGCGCGCCGAGTCGCTCACCGGCGACATCCGCAGCCTGCTGCGTGAGCGCAACATCCGCCACGCCGGCATCAACCGCGACGGTGACCAGGTCGTGCTGCGCTTCCGTGACGCCGCCACCGCGACGCAGGCGCAGACCCTGCTGGCCGACCAGCTGCCCGACCTGCAGTGGCTGCAGCGCCCCGACGGGGCCGACCTGCTGCTGGCCGGCTCGCTCAAGCCCGAGGCCGCGCGCCGCGTGCAGGAGCAGGCCATCAAGCAGAACATCACCACGCTGCACAACCGCGTCAACGAGCTCGGCGTGGCCGAGCCGGTGATCCAGCAGCAGGGCCTGGACCGCGTCGTCGTGCAGCTGCCCGGCGTGCAGGACACGGCCAAGGCCAAGGACATCATCGGCCGCACCGCCACGCTCGAGATCCGCATGGTCAACGAGAGCGCCGAGGCACGCGAGGCCGAGCGCGGCGCCGCCCCGGTGCCCTTTGGCAGCGAGCGCTTCGTGCAGCGCGACGGCAGCGCCATCATCGTGCTGCGCCAGGTGGTGCTGACCGGCGACAGCCTCACCGACGCCCAGCCCGGCTTCGACCCGCAGACCCAGGAGCCGGTGGTCAACCTGACGCTGGACGCCAAGGGTGGCCGCATCTTCCGCGACGTCACGCGCGAGAACGTCGGCAAGCGCATGGCCATCGTGCTGTTCGAGAAGGGCAAGGGCGAGGTCGTCACCGCGCCGGTGATCCGCGGCGAGATCGGCGGCGGCCGGGTGCAGATCAGCGGCCGCATGACGACGCAGGAGGCCAGCGACCAGGCGCTGCTGCTGCGCGCCGGCAGCCTGGCCGCGCCGATGGAGATCATCGAGGAGCGCACCATCGGCCCCAGCCTGGGCGCCGACAACATCGACAAGGGCTTCGACAGCGTGGTCTACGGGCTGCTGGCGATCGCCGCGTTCATGTGCGCCTACTACCTGCTGTTCGGCGTGTTCAGCACGCTGGCGCTGGGCTTCAACCTGCTGCTGCTGATCGCGCTGCTGTCGATGCTGCAGGCCACGCTGACCCTGCCCGGCATCGCCGCCATCGCGCTGACGCTGGGCATGGCCATCGACGCCAACGTGCTGATCAACGAACGCGTGCGCGAGGAACTGCGCGGCGGCGCCAGCCCGCAGCAGGCCATCCACGTGGGCTACGAGCGCGCCTGGGGCACCATCCTCGACTCCAACGTCACCACGCTGATCGCCGGCGTCGCGCTGCTGGCCTTCGGCTCGGGCCCGGTGCGCGGCTTCGCCATCGTGCACTGCCTGGGCATCCTGACCAGCATGTTCAGCGCGGTGATGTTCTCGCGCGGCCTGGTCAACCTGTGGTACGGCCGCAAGAAGCGGCTGAAGACGGTGTCGATCGGCCAGGTCTGGCGCGGCGACGCCAGCGAGAAGGCCTCGCCCGGCGGCGCGGCAGACTGAAGCGGCAGGCAAGGCCGGACACACCCCATGGAACTCTTCCGCATCCGCCGCGACATCCCGTTCATGCGCCACGCCCTGGTGCTGAACCTGGTGTCCTTCGTCACCTTCGCGCTGGCCGTCTTCTTCCTCGCCACGCGCGGCCTGCACCTGTCGATCGAGTTCACCGGCGGCACGCTGGTCGAGGTGCAGTACGCGCAAAGCGCCGACATCAACCGCACGCGCGCCAGCGTCGAGTCGCTGAACCTCGGCGAGGTGCAGGTGCAGAACTTCGGCACCTCGCGCGACGTGCTGATCCGGCTGCCGGTGCGCGAGGGCGTCAAGCAGGGCGACCTGGCCGACACCGTGTTCGGCGCGCTGTGCAAGGCCGAGCAGGGGCAGGTGTCGACCAAGCAGTACACCACCGAGCAGGGCGAGCAGGTCAGCCGCGCCGCCTGCGAGGCCGGCGGCGCCGAGCCGCTGAAGCTGATGCGCACCGAGTTCGTCGGCCCCTCGGTCGGCGCCGAGCTCTACACCAACGGAGCGCTCGCGCTGCTGGTCACGGTGCTGGGCATCATGGCCTACCTCGCGGTGCGCTTCGAGTGGAAGTTCGCGGTGGCCGGCATCGTCGCCAACCTGCACGACGTGATCATCATCATGGGCTTCTTCGCCTTCTTCCAGTGGGAGTTCTCGCTGGCGGTGCTGGCGGCGATCCTGGCCGTGCTGGGTTACTCGGTGAACGAGTCGGTGGTGATCTTCGACCGCATCCGCGAGGCCTTCCGCAAGTTCCGCAAGATGAGCACGCCGGAGGTGATCGACCACGCGATCACCAGCACCATCAGCCGCACCGTGATCACCCACGGTTCGACCCAGCTGATGGTGCTGTCGATGCTGATCTTCGGCGGCCCGACGCTGCACTATTTCGCCGTCGCGCTGACCATCGGCATCCTGTTCGGCATCTACTCCTCGGTGTTCGTCGCCGCCGGCATCACGATGTGGCTGGGCGCCAAGCGCGAGGACCTGATCAAGCCCACGGGCAAGGGCGCCGACCCGAACGACCCTAACGCCGGTGCGGTGGTGTAGAGTGGCTTGCCCCCGCTGACCACCCGCTGCCGCTGACATGCCCCCCGGCGCCTCGCCCGTCGCCCTGGCCGGCCAGGCGCGGCGCCTGTACACCGAGCACCTGGTCAAGGGCCTGGTGCCCTTGGTCCAGGCGGTCATCGACCACGCCCGCGAGCAGCTCGACAAGCCCAGCGAGCACGCCGTCTTCCAGCGCCGCCGTGACGTCTTCCAGGCCTTGAACGCCGGCGCCCAGGCCTGGCACCGCGGTGTCGTCGCCGGCCTGCGCGAGGTGCTGCTGGGCGGTGCCCCGCCCACCCGCACCGCCGACCTGGCCAGCAGCGGCCGCGACACCTTGTCGCTGGTCTCCGACGACACCATCGAGCTGGAGATCGTCACCTCGCGGCTGGCGCTGGCCATCATGGACCGTGCCAGCTGGGAGTTCGCCGACCTGCGCTCGCGCATCGCGCACCTCGAGGGCCATGCCGAGCTGGAGCCGCAGGACATGCTGCGCGCCCATGTGCTGGCGCGCATCTGCTTCGACGCCTGGCGCGCCGCCAACCTGACGCTCGAGGCCTGGCGCGAGCTGCAGCCGGTGCTGCACGAGGAGTACGCCTCGCTCGTCGAGGAGGCCTACCACGAGACCAACCGCTGGCTGGTGGCGCAGGGCGTGCTGGCCGAGGTGGACCTGCGTCCCTTCATCCGCCGCTCGCGCACCCACCCCAACGCGCCACTGGGTTGGCAGGCCGGCGGCGGCATGACGGCGCCCGGTGACAGCTCGATGGGCCTGCCGCCGGCGTCGGTGTACTCCACCGGCGTCGGCTACGCCGTGCCGCAGGCGCTGCGCCCGGGGGCGCAGGGGCCTGGCGCCGAGAGCGGTGGCGGCGGCGCCTGGGACCGCGGTGTCGCCGACGAGACGCGGCTGATGACGCGTGCCACGCCCTTGGCGCGCAGCCGCGAGCATGCCGAGGCGGTGCTGGGCCGCTTGAACCGGCTGGTCAGCCGCCAGGTGCCCGACTTCGCGCCGTCGACCCGCTCCGGCGGGCTGGCACGGCCGGCGCAGCCCCTGTCGCCGGGTCTGGCGCGCGCCATCGACACCGCCCAGCACAGCATCCGCCAGCGCATCGATGCCGAAGCGGGCGATGCAGGGGCGGCCGAGGTCACCGCGCCGGCCCTGCTCGAGGACCTGCACCAGCGCAAGCAGGTGCTGAAGAAGGCCGCGGCCACCCCCGAGGAGCGCGCCACCATCGAGATCGTCGCGCTGCTGTTCCAGAGCATCCTCACCGAGGAGCGCATCCCGTCGTCGGTGCGCGTCTGGTTCGCCCGGCTGCAGATGCCGGTGCTGCGCGTGGCCGTCACCGAGCCCGACTTCTTCGCCACCGTCGACCACCCGGCACGGCGCCTGATCGATCGCATGGGTGCCTGCGTGATGGGCTTCGACAGCGGCGGCGTGGGCGACGCGCTGGAGCGCGAGATCAAGCGCATCGTGCAGGTCGTCGAGGCCTACCCCGACACCGGGCGGCGCGTGTTCCAGACCGTGCTCACCGAGTTCGAGAAGTTCCTCGAGCACTACTTCCGCAACGAGAACGAGGCGACCAGGAAGGGCGTGTCGCTGGCGCAGCAGGTCGAGCAGCGCGAGACGCTGGCCATCCAGTACACCATCGAGCTGCGGCGCATGCTCAACGAGGTGCCGGTGCAGGAGGGCGTGCGCCAATTCCTGTTCCATGTCTGGGCCGACGTGCTGGCCACCACCGCGGTGCGCTTCGGCGCCCAGGGGGGGCAGACCAAGGCGATGAAGCGCGCCGCCGCCGACCTGATCTGGAGTGCCAGCGCCAAGGTCACGCGCGAGGAGCGTGCCGAGGTCATCCGCCGGCTGCCGCTGCTGCTGAAGAGCCTGCGCGAGGGCATGGCCGCCGCCGGGCTGGAGGCGGCCAAGCAGGACGAGCAGATCCAGCAGCTGAACAACTCGCTGGCCGCGGCCTTCACGGCCAAGGCCGCGGTGATCCCCGACGACCGGCTGCGCGAGCTGATGGAGCAGCTGGAGACGCTGGAGGAACTGCTGCCCGACGCGCAGGACATCGACGTCGACGAGGCCATGGTGCTGGACCTGTCGGGTTACCGCGGCGGCGAGCTGGAGGTGGTGCTGGAAGGCGGCAGCATGCCCACGCCGGCGATGGTGTCCTGGGCCCGCGAGCTGCAGGTCGGCAGCTGGTACATGCTGGAGCGCGACGGCGCCAGCGAGCCGGTGCAGCTGGCCTGGCATGGGCTGCGCAAGCAGCTGTCGCTGTTCGTGTCGCCCAAGGGCCGCTGCCTGCTCTTCCCCCAGCACCGGCTGGCTTCGTTCCTGCAGGCCGGCCTGCTGCTGCCGGCGCAGGACGAGGCGCTGACGGTGCGTGCCACGCGCAGCGCCCTGGCCAAGCTGGACGTGGACGCGAACCGGCTGCTGAACTAGCGCCGGCGCGGCAGGCTGGGCGAGCCCGCCCAGCCGCCGGCACGCAGCCTCAATGGACCTGCCGGTCCTCGGGCGCGGCGAACAACTCGTCGAGGATCAACGCGTCGGGTTCCTCGCCCAGGCTCCAGAAGACCATCAGCACGATGACCTTCAGGTCGTCGAGGTCGATCGGGCTGCCGCCGGCGGCCATCGCACGTTCGACCACCATCTCGCGCATCGGCGGCGGCATCACGCCGGCGCCCTCGAGGAAGCTGATGAAGCCTATCGAGGCTTCGCCCAGGGTCTCGAACTCGGCATCGGTGTAGATGCGCAGGCTGCTCTTCAGCGGCGCGCCGGAACAGGCCTGGGCGCTGTGCGCCAGGCCGTCCAGCCAGCGCAGCGCCTCCTGGATCTCGTCGGTCTCGAAGCCCACCGCGCTGAGCTTGCGCGAGAGCTGCTGCGGCTCCGGGCAGGCGTCCGGGCGCCAGTAGTTCTCGTAGAGGTAGACCAGCACGTCGAACATCGTGCGGTCACTATAGCGCAGCACCCGGCCACCCCTCGCCGGATCATGCGCCTGCTTTGGTCGGCGGGTGCTCGCCTTCTCGAGAGGCGTTGACAGGCGTCGGTTCAGGCCAGGTGCCGGCGCTGGTACAGGCCGCCGGGCAGGCGGGCCACCTGGCCCAGCAGTTCCAGTTCCAGCAGCCGTGCGCCGGCCTCCTCGACGGCCAGGCCGGTGCGCGCCAGCAGCACGTCCAGCGTCGCCGGGTCCTCCCCCAGCGCGCGCAGCAGTGGGTCGTCGCCGTCGTGGGTTCCGGGTGGCGGCGCCGCCGGGTCGGTTGCGGCGGCCGGCCGCGCGGGCGATGCGCCCAGGGCGTCGAGGATGTCGGCCGCCGACTCGACCAGCTGCGCCCCCTGCTTGATCAGCGCGTGGCAGCCGCGCGACTGCGCCGAGTGGATCGAGCCGGGGATGGCGAACACCTCGCGCCCGGCCTCGGCGGCCAGCCGCGCGGTGATCAACGAGCCCGAGCGCAGCGCGGCTTCGACCACCAGCGTGCCCAAGCTCAGCCCGGCGATCAGGCGGTTGCGCTGCGGGAAGTTCTCGGCCAGCGGCGGCGTGCCCGGGGTGTACTCGCTCAGCAGCACGCCCTGGGCGGCGATGCGGTGCGCCAGCTTGTGGTGGCGCGCCGGGTAGACGCGGTCCAGCCCCGTGCCGACCACCGCGATGGTGGCCGAGGGTCCGTTCAGCGCGCCTTCGTGTGCCGCGGCGTCGATGCCGGCGGCCAGGCCCGAGGCGACGACCAGCCCGGCCTGGCTCAAGGCCAGCGCAAAGGCGCGCGCATGGTCGGCGCCCTGGGCCGTGGGCTGCCGGCTGCCCACCACGGCCAAGGACGGCGCCGCCAGCGCCGCCACGCTGCCTTGCCAGTACAGCAGCAGCGGCGGGTCGGGGGCCTGCAGCAGCTGCGGCGGGTAGTCGGCGTCGCCCAGCGCGATCACGCCCCGGCCGTCACCGCCATGCTGCCAGGCGATGGCGGCAGCCAGGCGCTCCTCGAGCGACGGAGGGGGCTGGCGCAGCGCGTCGGCCAGCGCCGCCGGCAGCAGCTGGCGCAGCGTGGCCGGTGGGGCCGAGAGGATGGCGTCGGGGCTGCCCAGTGCGGCCAGCAGGCGGCGCGCGCCCTCGCGCCCCAGGCCCGGCGTCTCCAGCAGGCGGAACCAGGCGGCGAATTCGTCGTCGCCGGCCTGCATCGTTCGTGGGTGCGTGCCCGCTCGCGCGAGCCGCGCTCAGGGCTGGGTGAAGCGATCGCCGGCGCGCACCGGCTCCTGCACCGACAGGATCAGCGCGTACGAGACGCGATCGAAGACACGGAACACGAACAGCAGGCCATGCCGCTCGTCGGGCAGCTTCAGCGCCACCTTCTGCGCGCTGGTGCGGTCCACCGCTGCGGCGCCGCTGCGCCACAGCGCCAGCACATGGCCACGCTCCAGGCCGTCGCGGGCGCCGCGGTTCAGCGCCACCACCTGGTTCTGGCCGGCCAGCAGGCCCTCGCCGTAGACCGAGACCAGGCGACCATCCACCGGCTTGGCCGGTGGCCGCGGCACATAGGCCAGGAACTCCTGCAGCGGCACCGGCGCCAGGCGGTCGCCCACGCCGGCCTCCAGCCGGGTGCTGGTGATGCGCACCGTGTCGGGCACCAGCCGCTGCGCGCCGCTGTCCCCCGGGGCCAGGCCGCCATTGGCGACAAGCTCGCCGGTGCCCACGTAGCGCCCCTCATAGCCCAGCAGCTCACGCGTGCCCGGGTCCAGCAACGGCGTCAGCTGGCGGAACAGGTTGAAGCGGCGCGCCTGGCCCAGGTCGCCCCGCGTATAGGCCGTTTCGCCGCGCGAGACCATCACCCGGCCTTCCTGCGTGGCGACGATGCGCGGCGCCTGCGCCAGCGCGTTGTCGTCGAAGACCATCGCCTCGTTGAGGAAAGGCGTGATCAGGTGCAGCGGGATGGCGGCGATGGCGCCGTTGTCCAGCAGCTCCGCGCGCACGCGCGGCGACAGGCGCACGGTGTTGGTCGGCGGCTCGCCGGCGGCCGGGCCACCGGGCTCGCCCGGGCCGGCGACGCGCAGGGTGGCGCGGCCATCGCGGCGCTCCAGCACCAGCACCTGGCCAGGGAAGATCAGGTGCGGGTTGCGGATCTGGTCGAGGTTCATGCCCCACAGCTCGGGCCAGCGCCAGGGCGACTTGAGGAACAGCGAGGAGATGCCCCACAGCGTGTCGCCGCGCTGCACGGTGTGGCTTTCGGGGGCGTTGGGCGCCAGGTCCTCCAGCGGCACGCCGGCCTGGGCCACGCGCTGGGCCGTCTCGCGCCACTCGGGCGTGACCGGCAGCCGGTCGGGCTGGGCCAGCGCGGCGCCCGGACCGGCCATGGCCAGCAGGGGGACGGCCAGCGCGGCGGCGCGCTGCAGCAGCAGGAGGGGCAGGGGCGCCGCGCGGCGGGCGGATCGGATCATGGCGTCACCAGGCAGGCCCAGAGGGCGTCCGGCACCGCGCCCGGCGCGGGCTGCGGTGCGACAATTGCGGGACCGCACCGCGCCACGGGCTGCCGGAACGGCGGGCTGCAGGCGGCCGCAAGCGCTGCGAAAATGTTCATACGGTTTCGAAGATTCTGCCGCTAAACCCTTGATGTCGCAACGAAAGCGGCTGCCCGACCCGGCCTGCAGCCAAGCCCGCCGCCACGCCCGCGTTGCGCCCCGTCCACAGCTGTAGCCAGCTGTTTCGGCGGCCCGGCCGCCGCTGCCCACCATGTCCCGACTGCAACTGCTCTACTACCCCGATCCCCGGCTGCACACCGTCGCCAAGCCCGTGGCCGAGGTCGACGCGCGCATCCGCCAGCTCGTCGACGACATGCTCGAGACCATGTATGGCGCCGACGGCGTCGGCCTGGCGGCCACGCAGGTGGACGTGCACGAGCGCGTCATCGTGATGGACACCTCCGAGTCGCACGACAAGCCGGTGGTGCTGATCAACCCCGAGCTGGTCTGGGCCAGCGACGAGGTCTCGGTCAGCGAGGAGGGCTGCCTGTCGGTGCCGCAGATCTTCGACAAGGTCGAGCGTCACGAGCGGGTGCGCGTGCGCGCGCTGGGCCGCGACGGGCAGCCCTTCGAGATGGACGCCGACGGCCTGGCCGCCGTGTGCGTGCAGCACGAGATGGACCATCTGGTGGGCAAGGTCTTCGTCGAGTACCTCAGCCCGCTGAAGCGCACCCGCATCCGCACCAAGATGAGCAAGCGCGCGCGCGAGCTGCAGCGCGCCTGATCGGCCGCCAGGCGGATCCCGCGATGCGCATCGCCTTCGCCGGCACGCCCGAGTTCGCGCGCGCGGCCCTGGCCGCGCTGCACGCCGCCGGGCACGAGGTCGCGCTGGTACTGACCCAGCCCGACCGCCCCGCCGGCCGCGGCCTGAAGCTGCAGGCCTCGCCGGTGAAGCAGTGGGCGCTGCAGCAGGGCCTGCCGGTGGTGCAGCCGCGCAGCCTGCGCCTGGACGGGCGCTGGCCCGACGAGGCCGCGGCCGGGCGCGACGCATTGCAGGCCGCCGCGCCCGAGCTGATGGTGGTGGCCGCCTACGGCCTGATCCTGCCGGCCTGGACGCTGGCCCTGCCGCCACGCGGCTGCCTGAACATCCATGCCTCGCTGCTGCCGCGCTGGCGCGGTGCCGCGCCCATCCAGCGCGCCATCGAGGCCGGCGATCCGCGCACCGGCATCACCATCATGCAGATGGACGAGGGCCTGGACACCGGTGCGATGCGCCTGGTGCACGAGCTGCCCATCGCCCCCGACGAGACCGCCGCGACGCTGCATGAGCGCCTGGCGGCGCTGGGCGCGTCGGCCATCGTCGAGGCGCTGGCGCGGCTGGACCAGCTGCCGCTGTGGCCGCAGCCCGAGGCCGGCGTCAGCTACGCCGCCAAGATCCTGAAGGAGGAGGCCGCGGTCGACTGGGCGTTGCCGGCGGCGCTGATCGAGCGCCGCCTGCGCGCCTTCGACCCCTTTCCCGGTGCCACCGCCACGCTGGCCGGCGAGCCGCTGAAGCTGTGGCGCGGCGACTTGGCCGGGCCGGCGCCGGCCGGCAGCCGGCCCGGCACGCTGGTGGGCCTGGGCCCTGGCCGGGTGGCCGTGGTCTGCGGCGACCTGCAGTTGCTGGAGCTGCGCGAACTCCAGGTCCCCGGTGGCCGGCGCATCGCCGCGGCCGACTGGCAGCGACGGCGCCTGGCAACGGGCTGAGGATGGCTGCCGCGCCGCAGGCGCGGCTCAAGTTGGCGGCAAGGCGGCCGATAGTTGTCGCAGGGCCGCATCGGTCCCTGCTCCACGCCCTACGCCCCACGCCCATGCGCCCGCTTCGCCTTGTCCTGCTGTCTGCCTGCCTGGCCGCCCTGGCCGGCTGCGACCTGCTGGGCATAGAGACCGCCAGCCAACTGGCCGAGAAGAAGGCCGCCGAGGGCAAGGCCCTGGGTGGTGCCTGCCGCCATGCGGCCCGTTCCATCGAGCAGTGCTACGAGCTCAACAAGCGCGCCGACAAGGCCGCGATGTTCGCCGGCTGGCGCGAGATGAACGACTACATGCGCGAGAACAAGATCGACGCGATGCCGCCGCCGGCCGCCACCGAGGTGGCCGCTGCGGAGGCCGCCACCGACAAGGGCAAGGGCGCCAAGCCCGCCCCGGCCGCCAAGAACTGAGCCGGCGCTGGCGCGGCCCAGCCGCGCGCGCGATCCCATCCCGCCGGTCCGCCGGCTCCGCAGCCCGTCGGCGCCAGGCGCAGGGCATCGCAGCGCCCTGGCCAGCCCGCGCCTGGCGCGGCACAGTCCGGCCTCATCGAAGGACATGAGGAGGCCGCCTTGACGAACCGCCACACCCGCCCCATCCGCCGCCGTCCGCTGCTGCCGCTGCTGGCCGCCACTGCGCTGGTGGCGCTGGCGCCCCTGGCCGCGCAGGCCCAGGCGCTGACCGGCTCGGGAAAGATAGCCAGCGAGGCCCGCACGCTGCCCGAGTTCCACGCCATCGCCCAGGCCGGCAGCATCGACCTGCGCGTGCGCCAGGGCGGCACCCAGCAGGTCACGGTGAGCGCCGACGACAACCTGCTGCCTTACCTGGAGACCGTGGTCGAGAGCGGCAAGGACGGCGCCATGCTGCAGATCCGCTGGAAGCGCGGCACCACGCTGTACACGCGCAGCCGCGTCGGCGTGCAGGTGACCGTGCCCAGGCTCACGGCGCTGCGCAGCGCGGGCTCGGGCGACATCGTCGTCGAGGCCTTCGAGACGCCGGCGCTGGAGCTGGCGATGTCGGGCTCGGGCGACGTGCGCCTGCAGGGCCTGCGCACCGACGAGCTGAACGTGCGCATCAGCGGCAGCAGCGACGTGGCCGGCAGCGGCAGCGCGAAGAAGCTGGGCATCACCATCGCCGGCAGCGGCGACGTCAACCTGGGCGAGCTGAAGGCCGACGAGGTGAAGGTGCGCATCGCCGGCAGCGGCGACGCCATCGTCCATGCCGAGCAGACGCTGGACGTCAGCGTGGCCGGCAGCGGCGACGTGCGCTACAGCGGCAACGCCAAGGTCAAGAGCTCGGTGGCCGGCAGCGGCAGCGTGCGCCAGCGCTGAGCCCGGACGCAGTCCTGTCCCTGCGGACAGGGCTGCGCCTGGCGAAGGGTGAGCGCCTGCCGGCGCGAGCGCGGCCTGCAAGGCTGAGCCCGGACGCAGTCCTGTCCCTGCGGACAGGGCTGCGCCTGGCGAAGGGTGAGCGCCTGCCGGCGCGAGCGCGGCCTGCAAGGCTGAGCCCGGACGCAGTCCTGTCCCTGCGGACAGGGCTGCGCCTGGCGAAGGGTGAGCGCCTGCCGGCGCGAGCGCGGCCTGCAAGGCTGAGCCCGGACGCAGTCCTGTCCCTGCGGACAGGGCTGCGCCTGGCGAAGGGCCAAGCCTCTGGCTTGGCGCGGCCTGCATGGCTGAGAGGCCGGCACACGCCGGGCGGCCCGGACACAAGCCCGAGCGCGGGCACTGCTGCGTCGCAGCACCGACAATCGGCGCGGTGATGAGCCCAGACACCACCGCGCCCGCCCCCACCTGGCGCCATCCCGAGTTCCGCCGCGGCGCGCGCGACATGCTGGGCGTGTCGATCGGCATCGGCGCCTGGGGCCTGATCACGGGCGTGGCGATGGGCAACAGCGGCCTGCCGCTGTGGCTGATGGTGGGGATGTCGCTGATCGTCTTCGCCGGCAGCGCGCAGCTGGCCACGCTGCCGCTGCTGGCCGGCGGCGCGCCGCTGTGGGTGATCTGGGCCACCGCCGCCTGCGTCAACCTGCGCTTCCTGATCTTCAGCGCGCAGTGGCGCCCCTACGTGGCGCACCTGCCGTTGCAGCAGCGGCTGCGCGTGGCCTACTTCGCCGCCGACCTGAACTACGTGGTCTTCATGCGTCGCTTCCCCGAGCCGAAGCCGGCACCCGAGCAGCTGCCCTACTACTGGGGCGGCGTGGCGATGAACTGGACGGCCTGGCAGCTGCCGTCGCTGGTGGGCATCGCGGTGGCCGGCTCGGTGCCGCTGGACTGGGGCATAGGCTTCGCCGGCACGCTGGCGCTGCTGGCCATCGGCGCTTCGCTGCTGGAGGGCCGCGCCACCGCCGTGGCCGGCGCCGTGGCCGGCTGCGCCGCGGTGGCCGCCTACGCGCTGCCGCTGCGGCTGAACATCGTGGTGGCCATCGCCGCGGCGGTGGCCATCGGCCTGCTGATGGACCATGGCGTGCCGCGCCGCGCCCAGGCCGTCGACGACAAGACCTGAAATGGCCCCCAGGCTCACTGCGTTCGCGGCCCCCCGAGGGGGCGTGTTGTCCCTTCGGAACGGCCGGGCGGGACGGGTCGTTGCCCCCAGGCTCACTGCGTTCGCGGCCCCCCGAGGGGGCGTGTTGTCCCTTCGGAACGGCCGGGCGGGACTGCCATGACCACGCCCTACGACGGCCTGTGGGGCGTGGTCGCCATCGTCGGTCTGGCGGCGCTGTCGCCACTGACGCGCGGCTTCTTCTTCCTGACGCGGCGCGAGCTGCCCATCCCGCGCTGGCTGCTGCAGGGCCTGCGCTACGCCCCGCTGGCGGCGATGGCGGCGGTGGTGCTGCCCGAGATCGTGCTGACCAACGGCGAGCTGGTCTCGACCTGGCGGGATGCGCGGCTGTACGCGGCGGCCGCCGGCGCGCTGTGGTTCTGGTGGCGGCGCGACATCCTGGGCACCATCCTGGCCGGCATGGCGGTGCTGCTGCCGCTGCGCCTGGGGCTGGGCTGGTAGCGCGGCGCAGTACCGCGGTGAAACGCCCGTAGCGGGCCCGTTCGTAGAATCGTCGCCAACCTCTTCCCGTTGCCCTGACCAGGGCGCCGCGCGCGCCCGGGAGCCCGACGATGACCCAGACCTTCAAGCGCCTGGCCGAGCTGGCCGCAGCCGGCCAGCTCGACGGCAAGCGTGTGTTCATCCGCGCCGACCTCAACGTGCCGCTGGAGGTGATGGCCGGCGGCGTGGCCCGCATCACCGACGACACCCGCATCCGCGCCAGCCTGCCGGCGATCCGGATGGCCCTGAAGGCCGGTGCCGCGGTGATGGTCACCAGCCACCTGGGCCGCCCCACCGAGGGGGAACTGAGGCACGAGGACAGCTTGCTGCCGGTGGCGCGCCGCCTGGGCGAGCTGCTGGGCGACCGCTACGCCGAGGGCGTGCCGCTGCAGCCCAACTGGGCCGATGGCGTGGCCATCGCGCCGGGCTCGCTGGTGCTGCTGGAGAACTGCCGCGTCAACCAGGGCGAGAAGAAGAACGACGAGGCGCTGTCGCGCAAGCTGGCCGCACTGTGCGACGTCTACGTCAACGATGCCTTCGGCACCGCGCACCGCGCCGAGGCCACCACGCATGGCATGGCGCGCTTCGCGCCGGTGGCCTGCGCCGGCCCGCTGCTGGCCGCCGAGCTCGACGCCATCGGCCGCGCGCTGGCCGAGCCGAAGCGCCCGCTGCTGGCCATCGTCGCCGGCAGCAAGGTCAGCACCAAGCTGACCATCCTGCAGAGCCTGGCGGCCAAGGTCGACGGGCTGATCGTCGGCGGTGGCATCGCCAACACCTTCATGCTGGCCGCCGGCCTGTCCATCGGCAGGAGCCTGGCCGAGCCCGGGCTGGTCGACGAGGCCCGCGCGGTGATGGCGGCGATGAAGGCGCGCGGCGCCGAGGTCCCTGTCCCCGTCGACGTGGTCGTGGCCAAGGCCTTCAAGGCCGACGCGCCGGCCACCGTGAAGGCTGCCGCCGAGGTGGCCGACGACGACCTGATCCTGGACATCGGCCCGCGGACCGCGGCGATGCTGGCCGACAAGCTCAAGAGCGCCGGCACCATCGTCTGGAACGGCCCGGTGGGGGTGTTCGAGTTCGACGCCTTTGCCCAGGGCACCGAGACGCTGGCCCGCGCCATCGCCGCCAGCCCGGCCTTCAGCATCGCCGGCGGCGGCGACACGCTGGCGGCCATCGCCAAGTACGGCATTGCCGACGACATCGGCTACATCAGCACCGGCGGCGGGGCCTTCCTCGAGATGCTCGAGGGCAAGACCCTGCCGGCCGTCGAGATCCTGGCGCAGCGCGCCACCGGCTGAGGCTGCGGCGGCCGGCCGCGACGCCGCCCGGCTGCCGCGATTCAGCGCGCGCCGGTCAGGGCTGACGCGCGCCGGCCATGGCTGCCGGCGTGCCGGCATCCGCGTTACCCTGTCCGACCACAGGCAGAACGACAGGAGACACGCCATGGCCCGCCCCCCGCTCTCGCCCGCCGAGCAGGCGCTGTGCGACGCCGCGCTGGAGTACCACCGCGCGCCGCTGCGCGGCAAGATCGCCGTCACGCCGATCAAGCCGCTGTCCAACCAGCGCGACCTGTCGCTGGCCTACTCGCCCGGCGTGGCCTACGCCTGCCTGGCGATCCAGGACGACCCGCGGCTGGCCGCCGAATACACCAGCCGCGCCAACCTGGTCGGCGTGGTCACCAACGGCACCGCGGTGCTGGGCCTGGGCGACATCGGGCCGCTGGCCGGCAAGCCGGTGATGGAGGGCAAGGGCTGCCTGTTCAAGAAGTTCGCCGGCATCGACGTGTTCGACATCGAGCTGGCCGAGCGCGACCCCGACCAGCTGGTCGAGATCATCGCCGCGCTGGAACCCACGCTGGGCGGCGTGAACCTGGAGGACATCAAGGCGCCCGAGTGCTTCTACGTCGAGAAGAAGCTGCGCGAGCGCATGAACATCCCGGTGTTCCACGACGACCAGCATGGCACGGCCATCATCAGCGCCGCGGCGCTGCTCAACGGGCTGGAGCTGGTGGGCAAGGACATCGCCGCGGTGAAGGTGGCGGTGTCGGGCGCCGGCGCCGCGGCCATCGCCTGCCTGGACGTGATGGTCGGCCTGGGGGTGAAGCGCGAGCACATCTACATGGTCGACAGCAAGGGCGTGGTGCGCGAGGGGCGCGAGGACTTCGCCCGGCTCGATGAGAGCAAGCTGCGCTACTGTCAGCAGACCGACAAGAAGACGCTGGCCGACGTGGTCGACGGCGCCGATGTCTTCCTGGGCTGCAGCGCCGCCGGCGTGCTCAGCGCGGAGATGGTCAAGACCATGGCCGCCAAGCCCATCATCCTGGCGCTGGCCAACCCCGAGCCCGAGATCCGGCCCGAGCTGGCGAAGCAGGCGCGGCCCGACTGCATCATCGCCACCGGGCGCAGCGACTACCCGAACCAGGTCAACAACGTCCTGTGCTTCCCCTACATCTTCCGCGGCGCGCTGGACTGCGGGGCGACGAAGATCACCGAGGCCATGAAGCTGGCCTGCGTGCGCGAGATCGCGGCGCTGGCCAAGGCCGAGATGAGCGACGAGGTGGCCAACGCCTACCAGGGCAAGGAGCTGCGCTTCGGCCCCGACTACATCATCCCCACGCCCTTCGACGCGCGGCTGATCCTGCGCATCGCGCCGGCGGTGGCCGCGGCCGCCGCCGAGAGCGGGGTGGCCACGCGGCCGATCGCCGACCTCGACGCCTACCGCCAGCAGCTCACCCGCTTCGTCTACCAGACCGGCATGGTGATGCGCCCGGTGTTCGCCACCGCCAAGCACCACCACGCGCGCCAGCCGGCCCGCGTGGTCTATGCCGAGGGCGAGGACGAGCGTGTGCTGCGCGCCGTGCAGGTGGTGCTGGACGAAGGCCTGGCCCAGCCCATCCTGGTCGGCCGGCCCGAGGTGGTGAAGATGCGCATCGAGCGCGCCGGCCTGCGCCTGCAGCCGGGCAGCGACTTCGAGCTGGTCGACCCCGAGAGCGACCCGCGCTTCCGCGAGTACTGGGAGACCTACCACCGCATCATGGGCCGCGAGGGCATCACGCCCGAGGCGGCCAAGGCCGCGGTGCGGCGCAGCAACACGCTGATCGCCAGCCTGATGGTGCACCGCGCCGAGGCCGACGCGCTGATCTGCGGCCTGGTCGGCCGCTACGACGGCCACCTGGAGCATGTGCGCCACGTCATCGGCCTGGCCGGGGACGCGCACTGCCTGGCCGCGATGAACGCGCTGACGCTGGACCAGCACACGCTGTTCATCGCCGACACTTTCGTCAACGAGGAACCCAGCGCCGAGCAGCTGGCCGAGATCGCGCGCATGGCCGCCGCCGAGGTGCGCCGCTTCGGGCTGCCGCCGCAGGTGGCCTTCCTGTCGCACTCGATCTTCGGCTCGTCGCAGCGTGCGTCGGCGCGGCGCATGCGCGCCGCGCGCGACCTGTTCGTGCAGCGCTGCCCCGAGGTGCCTTGTGACGGCGAGATGCACGGCGACGCGGCGCTGTCCGAGACGGTGCGCCGCGGCTACCTGCCCGACAGCACGCTCAGCGGCGCGGCCAACCTGCTGCTGCTGCCCAACCTGGACGCCGCGAACATCCTGTTCAACGTGCTGAAGATGACCGGCGGGCATGGCATCACCGTCGGCCCCATCCTGCTCGGCGCGGCGCGGCCGGCGCATGTGCTGACGCCCTCGGCCACCGTGCGTCGGGTGGTCAACATGACGGCGCTGGCGGTGGCCGACGTGGCCGAGGCACGCGCCGCGGCCGGCTGAACCGGCCGCCAGACCCAGCCGGCCTGCCGGCTGGGCCCGCCGGTGCGCGCAGCCGCGGCGTCAATGCCTCATTGGGCGACCAGCTCGACGCGGCGGTTCTTCGCGCGCCCGGCCTCGGCGGCGTTGGACGCCAGCGGGGCCAGGCTGGCCACGCCGCGCGCCAGCATCCGCCTGGCGTCGACGCCATGCTGGCGGGCCAGCGCCGCCACCACCGCGTCGGCGCGCTGCTGCGACAGCGCCAGGTTGGCCTCCAGGCCACCCTGGTTGTCGGTGTGGCCGACGATGAACACGCGCAGCGCAGGCTGGGCCTTCAGCAGCGCCGCCATCTCGGCCAGCTGCGCGGCCGACTCGGGCTTGAGCTCGGCCCTGCCGCTGTCGAAGTGGATGCCGTACAGCGCGACCTTGCCCTCGGCGCCCAGGCCGCTGGCCAGCTGCGCGGCCTTGAACACCGTCACCTGGCCCATCTCGGCGCCGCGGCTGGCGACGATCTGCAGGTAGGTGGCGGCGGCGCCGCCGAAGACGCGGTCGTCGGGGTTGCCGTCCACGGTGTAGACGCTGACATGCACCGGCCCCTCGGGGCGCTGCAGCCGGTACACCGCCAGGCGCAGGTTCCTGGACAGCGCGTCGAAGGCCGCGTAGGCGGCGCCACCAGCGTCGAACTGCTGGGCGATGGGCACCACGCGGTCCAGCAGCAGCTGCGTGGCCGGGCCCCCGCGGTCGTGGCAGCCCCAGTCGCCGCCCTTGCAGCTGTACAGCAGCGTGGCGCCGGCGCGGGCCAGCGCGTCCTCGTAGTTGCGCTGCACCTCCAGCGCCGTGCGGCCCTTGGGCGCGACGTAGTACAGCTCGGTCAGCTCGCCCTCGACGCTCAGCTTGGGGTCCAGCTTCTTCGCCTTGGCGATGTCCTCGGTGAGCATGGCCAGCGGCGTCACCTCGGCAAAGCCCACCTTGCGCCAGGCGATCAGCCAGGAGCCGGCGTAGCGCGACAGCAGCGGGTGGTCGGCGCCGCCCTTGGCATCGATCCGCGCCGGGGCCTGCGCCAGCGCGGCGCCGGCCATTGCCTGCAGCAGCATCGAGACGAACAGCAGGCGCAGCGACGAGCGGACCCAGGACATGCGAGCCTCCGGCGAAAAAGCCGCGATGATGCCCGTGCCGGCGCGGCGGCCGCATGACGGCCGCGGTAAACGTCCGTAACCGGGCGTCGGCGCCGCCCCCGATAATGGCCCGCGCACCTGACGCAGACCGCGCAGCCGCCAACCGCCGTCCCCGCCCATGACCCGCGCCACCAAGATCGTTGCCACGCTGGGCCCTGCCTCCAGCGACCCCGCCGTGCTCGAACGCCTGCTGCTGGCTGGCGTCGACGTGGTGCGGCTGAACTTCAGCCACGGCAAGGCGCAGGACCACATCGCCCGCGCCGAGGGCGTGCGCGAGGTCGCGGCGCGCATCGGCAAGCCGGTGGCGCTGATGGCCGACCTGCAGGGGCCCAAGATCCGCGTCGGCAAGTTCGCCGACGGCAAGGTGATGCTGGAGAACGGGGCGCGCTTCGTGCTCGACGCCTCGCGCACCGAGCCCGGCGACGTCGATGCCGTGGGCCTGGACTACAAGGAGCTGCCGCGCGACGTGCGCCCGGGCGACACGCTGCTGCTCAACGACGGGCTGCTCAAGCTGCGCGTCGAGGCGGTGCTGGGCGAGCAGGTGGTCTGCCGCGTCGTCGTCGGCGGCGAGCTGAGCAACAACAAGGGCATCAACAAGGCCGGCGGCGGCCTGACGGCGCCCGCGCTCACGGCCAAGGACATGGAGGACATCAAGACCGCGATGGCCTTCCAGTGCGAGTACCTGGCGGTGAGCTTCCCGAAGAACGCCACCGACATGGAGATGGCGCGCCAGCTGGCCAACGTCGCCGGCGAGGCCTACCGGCACAAGCCGGCGATGATCGCCAAGATCGAGCGCAGCGAGGCGATCCCGCAGCTGGAGGCCATCCTGCGCGCCAGCGACGGCATCATGGTGGCGCGCGGCGACCTGGCGGTGGAGGTGGGCAACGCCACCGTGCCGGCGCTGCAGAAGAAGATGATCCGCATGGCGCGCGAGATGGACAAGGTGGCCATCACCGCGACGCAGATGATGGAGAGCATGATCCTCGCCCCGGTGCCGACGCGTGCCGAGGTCTCCGACGTGGCCAACGCCGTGCTCGACGGCACCGACGCGGTGATGCTGTCGGCCGAGACCGCGGCCGGCAAGTTCCCCGTCGAGACGGTGGAGCAGATGGCGCAGATCGCGCTGGAAGCCGAGCGTGCGGAGGACGTCCTGCTGGACGCCGACTTCACCAACAAGCGCTTCGGCCGCATCGACCAGAGCATCGCGATGGGCGCGCTGTTCACCGCCCACCACCTGGGCTGCAAGGCGATCATCGCGCTCACCGAGTCGGGCTCGACGGCGCTGTGGATGAGCCGGCACAACATCAAGGTGCCGATCTACGGGCTCACGTCGCAGGTGACCAGCCAGCGCCGCATGACGCTGTACCGCAACGTGCAGCCGCTGCTGATGCCGCGCATGACCGACCGCGACGCGGCGCTGGCCAAGGCCGAGGCGCTGCTGGTCGAGCAGGGCGTGCTCAAGCCCGGCGACACCTACGCCATCACCTGCGGCGAGCCCATGGGCTACCCCGGCGGCACCAACATGCTGAAGGTGTGCCAGGTGCGCTGAAGGCGCACCCGCCGCGGCAGCGCCGCGGCGCGCGGCGCCAGCCGCGAGGCGCAGCTCGGCGCAGCCAAGGTGTGCCAGGTGCGGCAACCGGCGCAGCAGGGCCCCGGCCCGGCGCCGTTCAGCGCCCGCTGGCCGCCAGCAGGTCGTCGGCGATCGCGTCGGCCAGTTGCGCCACCAGCATGTCCAGTTCGGCAAGCGTCTGCCTGGCGCCGTCGGCAGCCCACGCCTCGGCGGTGCGCGCCGCCGTCTCGCGGCTGGGGTAGGCCTTGACGAAGAGCGGCGCGCCGGCGCCCGGGCGGCGCAGCTCGACGGTGGCGGCAGCGCGCAGCGCGTAGGGCTTGTCGGGGCCGCCGCCGACGGTCACGAGCTCGCTGAGCCGCACCTCGACCTGCCAGGGCGCTGCGGCGTCGGCGGCCGCGGGTGCGCCATGGCGCCCGGCGACGCGCTCGCGCACGCCGGCGGCGAGCCGCTCGGCCGCCGCGCTGTCGGCCAGCGCCTTGCGCAGCAGCTCGCGCTTGGCCTCGATGCGGTCCGCCGACTCCGACCGCACCGCGCCGACGACGGCGCCGCTGGCGGCGCCGATCGCCGTCGTCGCCGGCACCACGGTGGCCCAGCACAGCGGGGCCAGCAAGCCGGTGCCCAGGCAGCCGAGCAGGCCGACGCCGAGCCCCACGCCGCCGCCCTTCGCGCCGGCGCCGGCGGCGCCGGCCAGCTTGCCCGAGGCGCCGTCGATGACGACCACCGCGTCACCGGACGGGCGCGAGATCGTGCTGCGGGCCGCGTCGAAACCGGACGGCAGCGTGGGCGCGCCGGCGCACCCGGCGAGCCAGAGCCACACGATCAGGAGGGACGCCTTGCGCATCAGGGGCGCCGGTCGCGGCCGGCGGCGGGTCGGGGCGCGCAGTGTCGCCGCGCTGCCGGCCGCGCCGCCTGCGGACTTACCCCGGACCGCGCACCGGTCCACCACGCGGTTGGATCGGGGCCGGCGGCCGCGCCTCAGGCGGACCGGTCAGCCTGCCTGCGCGGGAGGCTCAGGTGCTGACGGCGGCGATCATCTCGGCCACGCGCGGCCCGGCGGCCACCGGCACCAGCTCGGTGTCGGGCAGTTCGCGGCGCAGCACGCGGAACAGCTCATCGGCGAAGCCGTGGCCGATCTCGGCGATGCCGTCGAAGACGAGATCGGCGCGGCGGAAGCGCGCCAGGTGCGACGCGACGCGGCGCGCATCGGCGCGCGAGGCCAGCGCGGCCTCGGGGCCGGCGATCAGGTTCAGCGGCACCTCGGTGCGCTCGAAGGCGTAGCCGGCCTGCGACAGGCTGTGTGCGCGCAGCACGCCGTCCAGCGTGCGCGGCGTGTCCAGCGCGATCGCCAGGTAGACGGCGGTGCCGCTGCGCGCCGCCGGGCGGCCGGCCTGCCAACGGCGGCGGTCCCAGCTGCGGCACTGGTAGGCCGCGTCGTTGGCGTGGACGTCGAACACGTCGGCCAGGCGCGAGGCGAAGAACAGACCGTGGCCGGCATGGCGCTCGGGGTGGCTGGTCAGCTTGCCCTTGGCCAGCTCGAGCATGGCCAGCGCCGGGTCGGCGATGCCGAAGCCCTGCTCGACGCGCTGGAACAGGCCGACGCCGTCGTCCGACACCAGCAGCTGCACCTGCAGCGGGGTCTGGCGCATCGACACCGTGACCCGCTGGCCGCCGCTGTGGTCGATCGCGTTGTTCAACAGCTCGGTGAAGGCGTGCTGCGCCATGCGGCGCACCTCGGCCGGCAGCTCGAACAGCGGCGCGAAGTCGCGGCGCCAGGGCAGATCCTCCTGCAGCCCGGCCAGCGCGTAGCGGTGCACCACCTGGCGCAGCGCGCCGGGCTGGTAGACGGGCTTGCGCGACGTGCCCGTGGCCTGCAGCCACTGCAGCGCCACGAGCTTGCGCAGCACGTGGCCGGCGCTGCGGCGGCTGATGCCCAGGCGCTGCATCAGCAGCTGCGGCAGCGCGTCGCCGTGGCGGACGGCGGCCTCGGTGATCCACTGGGTGAGCGGGGCGATCTCGATGCGGGCCATGGGGAACCTCGGGTGCCCGGGGCCGACAGAGGGTCCCGGTCGGCCGAGTGTCGGCGCGGGCGGGGTGGCGCTGGAGCGAGAAAAGCGGCACGGCGGCCGGCCAGTTCGTGCGTCGGCCGGGCGCCCGACTGCGGGTTCACCCGGGGCGCGACCTAGAATCGACGCCAGTTTCGGCCCGTTACCGCCGCTGCGCCGCACGGCGCGGGCGCCGCCTTCCAGATCCACCGGAGAGTCCCATGCCCCTCGTCTCAATGCGCCAGCTGCTGGACCATGCCGCCGAATACGGCTACGGCATCCCCGCCTTCAACGTCAACAACCTGGAGCAGGTGCAGGCGGTGATGCAGGCGGCGCACGAGGTGGGCGCGCCGGTGATCCTGCAGGCCAGCGCCGGGGCCCGCAAGTACGCCGGCGAGCACTTCATCAAGCACCTGATCCAGGCCGCGATCGAGGCCTACCCCGAGACCCCGCTGGTGATGCACCAGGACCATGGCCAGAGCCCGGAGGTCTGCCGCAGCGCGATGGAGCTCGGCTTCTCGTCGGTGATGATGGACGGCAGCCTGGAGGCCGACGGCAAGAGCATCGCCAGCTACGACTACAACGTCGACGTGACCCGCCGCGTGGTGCAGATGGCGCACCAGATCGGCGTCACCGTCGAGGGCGAGCTGGGCTGCCTGGGCAGCCTGGAGACCATGAAGGGCGACAAGGAGGACGGCCATGGCGCCGAGGGCACGATGACCCGCGAGCAGCTGCTGACCGACCCCGAGCAGGCCGCCGACTTCGTCAAGCAGACCCAGCTCGACGCGCTGGCCATCGCCATCGGCACCAGCCACGGGGCCTACAAGTTCAGCCGCAAGCCCACCGGCGACATCCTGGCCATCGACCGCATCAAGCAGATCCACGCGCGCATTCCCAACACCCACCTGGTGATGCATGGCAGCTCCAGCGTGCCGCAGGAGCTGCTGGAGGTGATCCGCCAGTACGGCGGCCAGATGAAGGAGACCTACGGCGTGCCGGTCTCGGAGATCCAGGAGGCCATCAAGCATGGCGTGCGCAAGATCAACATCGACACCGACATCCGCCTGGCGATGACCGGCGCGGTGCGCAAGTTCCTGCACGAGAACCCGGAGAAGTTCGACGCCCGCGAGTGGCTCAAGCCGGCGCGCCAGGCGGCCTACCAGATCTGCAAGCAGCGCTATCTGGAGTTCGGCTGCGAGGGCCAGGCGGGCAAGATCCGGCCCTTGCCCTTGGCGATGGTGGCGCACCACTACGCCACCGGCCAACTCGCGCAGACCGTGCAGTGACCCACTGACGGTTCCGCGAGGAGCCGCGCAACGACGACGGCGCCCGCGGGCGCCGTTTGTCTTGTCTCGCTCTGCGGCGGGTCAGGGCCGGGGCAGCGCCGGCGGGGCGGTCTCGGCGATGAAGGCGATGGCCGCGCGCTGGAAGGCCTTGGCCTGCTGCACCATCACCCAGTGCCCGCAGGGCAGGCCCAGCGCGCGGCAGCCGGGGCGCTGCTGCAGTGCCTGCAGCCAGCGCCGGCTGTGGAACAGGAAGGGCTTGCGCTCGCCCCAGACGTACAGCGTGGGGCACTTCGGCTCGGGGCGTATCGCATGGCGGTAGCCGCCGTGGCTGCCGGTCCAGCTGATGTCGTAGGGGTAGTTCATGCCGGCATGGGCGCGCCCGGCGCCGGGGGCGCGGGCCCAGCGCGCCATGGCCCGCGTCATCGCGTCGGCCGGGCCACGCAGGCCCAGCCGCGCCAGCCGCCAGGCCGCGACCAGCCACAGCTGGTAGCCGGCCACCATCGCCAGCTGGGCGATGGTCAGCCCGCGGCGGTGGGCGCCCGAGCCGGCGTCGCCGATGTCGACGGCGATCACGCGCGCCACCAGCTCGGGCCGCGTCATCGCGAACTGGTAGCCGAACACGCAGCCCCAGTCGTGGATCAGCAGCGTCACCGGCCGGCCGCCGTTGTGCTGCTGCACCACCTGGGCCTGGATCTCGACGAGGCGGTCCAGCGAGGTGGGCTGCAGCGCCGAACCCGGCTCGAAGCCGGGGTGGGTGAAGCGCAGGCAACGGTGGCCGGCGGCCACCAGCGCGGCCACGGTGGCGTCCCACAGCTGCAGCGTGTCGGGCCAGCCGTGCAGCAGCAGCACGGTCTCGGCGGCGTCGGCGGGGCCGTCGATGCGCACCGGCACGCCTCCGGTGTCGACCACCGCAGCGGCCGCCGCCTGTGCCGCCATCAGCGCCGCGCCTCGGCCAGGGTCTCGGCGTCGAGCGCGTGGTTCTGCGGACCCTGGCTGGCGATCTTGGTCGCGCCCAGGCGGTTGCCCAGCGCGGCGCAGCGGCGCAGGTCCCAGCCGCGCTCCAGCCCGAACAGCAGCGCGGCGCGGAAGGCGTCGCCGCAGCCGGTGGGGTCCAGCACCTGCTCGGCCTTGACGCCGGGCACGGCCGTGCGCTGGCCGCCTTGCCAGAGCTCGCAGCCATGCTCGGCCAGCGTGACGATGACGCCGGCTATGTTGGGCCGGCGCGAGATCGTCTCGGGGCTCTCGCCGGTACGCTCCTGCAGCATGCGCGCCTCGTAGTCGTTCAGCGCCACCCAGCGCGCCAGGCCGAGGATCTCGCGGTGCTCGTCGCCGTTGAACTGCGGCAGCTGCTGGCCGGGGTCGAAGATGAAGGGGATGCCGTGCTGGCGCATCTGGTGCGCGTGCTGCCACATCGCGTCGCGGCCGTCGGGGGCGATGATGCCGATCTTGAGGTCGGGCCGCGCCGGCACCGCCAGGTGGTGCGCATGGCTCATCGCGCCGGGATGGAAGGCGGCGATCTGGTTGTTGTCGCGGTCGGTGGTGATGTGGCACTGGGCCGTGTGCAGCTCGATGTCGCGGTAGATCAGCGAGGTGTCGGCGCCCCAGTTGCGCACGCGCTCCAGGTACTCGCCGCCGTCCACGCCCAGCGCGGCCAGGATCACCGGCTGCCCGCCCAGGGCCTGCAGGTTGTAGGCGATGTTGCCGGCACAGCCACCGAACTCGCGGCGCAGCTTGGGCACCAGAAAGGACACGTTCAGGATGTGCACCTGGTCGGCCATGATCTGGTCGGCGAAGCGACCGGGGAAGTTGGTGATCGTGTCGAAGGCGAGGGAACCGCAGATCAGGGCGGGCATGTCAGTACCGCCCGGCCGTTCCGAAGGGACTGACGGCCCCCTCGGGGGGACGCGAACGCAGTGAGCCGGGGGGCAGAAGGTCGTACCGCCCGGCCGTTCCGAAGGGACTGACGGCCCCCTCGGGGGGACGCGAACGCAGTGAGCCGGGGGGCAGAAGGTCGTACCGCCCGGCCGTTCCGAAGGGACTGACGGCCCCCTCGGGGGGACGCGAACGCAGTGAGCCGGGGGGCAGAAGGTCGTACCGCCCGGCCGTTCCGAAGGGACTGACGGCCCCCTCGGGGGAACGCGAACGCAGTGAGTGTGGGGGCTTCATTTCAGCTCCGTAGGGGGGCGCGGCACGCACGCCGTCAGGGGTAGAAGAGTTCGATGGTGTAGCCGGCCACCGACTCGGCCCGCGCGCGCAGCGTGGCCTGCAGCGCCAGCGAACGGCCGGCGGCCAGCGGCTCGTCGGCGGCGCCCATCTCGGCCGGTGTCAGCACCCGGCGCGACACGAGCCGGCCGGCATTGTCGGTGAGCGTCAGCTCCAGCGCCGGCAGTGCCACCTCGACGGCGCCGCGGTTGCGCAGCGTCACCGCCAGGCGGTAGAGCTCGCTGCGCTCGACGCGCACCAGCCCGCTGCCCTCCACGGCCAGTTGCTCGATGGCCCGCGGTGCACCCAGGTGGCAGCCCAGCCAGGCGCAGGCCTGTTGCAGCGCCGGCCGCGACGCGGGCCACCAGGCAGCGAGGCTGTCGCGCCAGACATGCACTGCCTGCGCCGCCAGCGCCAGCGCCAGCAGACCTGCCAGCGCAGCCAGCGCGGTGCGCACGCGGGGACTGCGCCAGCGCTGCGCCCGCTCGGCCTGGCGCAGGAAGGAGGGCAGGGGCTCGGCAGCTGCCTCGGCGGCGCTGGCCTCGGGCGCCAGGCCCAAGGCCGCGTCGTGGCCCAGCGTCACCTGCACGCCGGCCTCGTCGGGCGCCGGTTGCGGGGGCGGCAGCGGTGCCAGCGGCTCGGCCGAGGGCGCACCGGCCTCGGGGATGGCCGGTGGCCTGCGGCCCGGCGTGGCGTTTGGCGGCTCGAGACCTGCCTCGCTGCCGAGCCCGGTGGCCGGGCGCGGCGGGTCGTGCGGCCAGGGCCGCAGCAGGTCGCTCGGCGGCGCGGGCGTCGGCGGAGGCGCATAGGTATCCAGCGCGCTGAAGGGCAGCAGGTCGGACGGGCCAGGGGATGCCGGTGCCGTGCCGCGCGCGTCGGCGCGCAAGTCCAGGTCCGGCGGCGGCGCCGGCGTGCGCGTGTCGGCGCGCCAGTCGTCGTCATCCTCGGGCGCGGCAGTCGGTGCCCAGCCGGGGCCCTGCGACGCCGACGCCGCGGGCGCCGGCAGGGGCCCGGCGGCCCACGCCGGGGCCGGCGCCGGCCCCGGCGGTGTGGGCGGAGGCGGAGGCGGCGGCGGCGGCGGCGGAGGCGGCGGAGGAGGAGGCGGAGGAGGAGGCGGAGGAGGCGGCGGAGGCGGCGGAGGCGGCGGAGGCGGCGGCAGGGGCCGGGCCGGTGGCTCGGTCGCGGCTGGGCCTGGGCCGGGCGCCTCGGGCCAGACGGCCTCGGGCGGCGATGGCGGTGGCAACGGGGCTGGCGAGGGCGACAGGGCCAAGGCGGCTGCCGCCGCGCGCGGCGGCGTGGCAGCGGGTTCGGCCGTGCGGGAGGCCTGCCAGGGCGCGGGCCCTGGCGCGGCCGAGGGGGCCGGCGGCCGCGGCGTCGTGGTGGCCATGCCCGCGTCGGCCTCGCCCGACAGGCTCAGTGGCAGGCCACTGTCCAGGTCGAACATCACCTGCGCGGCGTCGAAGACCTCGGCGCAGCGGCCGCAGCGCACCCAGCCCTCGCTGACGCGCAGCTGGTCGGGCACGACGCGGAACACCGTGCCGCAGGCCGGGCAGCGCGTGGCCAGCGCGCCGTTCACTGCGGGGCGTCTCCGGGCAATGCCGTGCCGGCGCGCTGGCCGACCATCAGCACCCAGCCCTCGTCGCGGTCGGCCACGCCCAGTGCCAGCCAGGGCGCGTAGGCCTCGCGCAGCTCGTCGGCCTGGCGCTCGAGGATGCCGGCCAGCACCAGCGCGCCGCCGCCGGCGACATGGCCGCACAACAGCGGCGCCAGCAGCTTCAGCGGCGTGGCCAGGATGTTCGCCAGCACGATGCCGTAGTGGCCCTGGGCGCGGTCGGGCAGGCCGGCGGCGACGGTGACGCCGTTGCGCAGCGCGTTGTCGCGCGTGGCGGCGACGGCCGCCTCGTCGATGTCGACGGCGTCGAGGTGGCGCGCGCCCAGCAGCGCGGCGCCGATGGCCAGGATGCCCGAGCCGCAGCCGTAGTCGAGCACACGGCCATGCAGGCGCGGGTCCTGCGCCTCGGCCTGGCGCGCCAGCCAGCGCAGGCACATGCGCGTGGTCGGGTGGGTGCCGGTGCCGAAGGCCAGGCCGGGGTCCAGGCGGATCACCTGCCGGGCCTGGGCGGGCACCTCGTGCCAGCTGGGCACGATCCAAAAGCTGGGCGTGATGGCCACCGGCTCGAACTGCGCCTGGGTGACGCGCACCCAGTCCTGCTCGGCCACCGCCTGCATGGCCTGCACGTGCAGGCCCTGGGCCCAGCTCTGCGCCAGCAGCAGGGTGGCGGCGCGCTCGGCCTGCGGTTCGTTGTCGAACAGCGCGCGCAGCGTCGAGCGTTCCCAGCCGGCGGCGGGCGCCGGCATGCCGGGTTCGCCGAACAGCGGCTGCTCGTCGTCGCTGCCGGCATCGGCGTCCTCGACCGACACCGACAGCGCCTGCAGCTCGTCGACCAGCGCGTCCGACACCGCGTCGACCAGCGCCTGGGGCGCGCGCAGCACGAGTTCGAACACCAGCCAGTTCCTTTGCCAAACCGCGCCCGGCGACCCCCGCCGCGCGCCGCCGCCGATGGTACCGGCCCCGGAGGGCTCGTCCACAGCGGCAGCGCCCGCGCGCGGTCCCCTCGGGAACAGGTCGCCGCAGGCGACCAGGCGCCGCGGCGGTGACGGAGCGAGGCCCCGCCGGGGACAGGTCGCCGCAGGCGACCAGGGGCAGCGGCGGTGACGGAGCGAGGTCCCCGCCGGGGACAGGTCGCCGCAGGCGACCAGGGGCAGCGGCGGTGTTAACGCCCTGAACCCGATCCGGGTCCCCCGGTCGGGTTCAGCAGCCCCCTCGGGGGGGTGCGCCCGGACGTGAAGCGTCCGGGGGACGCTTCACGCCTGGCGAACGGCTGGCCGCTTGCGGCCAGCGCGGCCTGCAAGGCGGCCGCCAGGCGGCCGGGGGCTAACGCTTATGTTGTCCGAGCCAATGCTCCAGGTAGTGGATGCTGGTGCCACCCTCGATGAACTTGGCGTCGGCCATCAGCTCGCGGTGCAGCGGCACGTTGGTCAGGATGCCTTCGACCACGGTCTCGGACAGCGCGCTGCGCATGCGCGCCAGCGCCTGCTCGCGGGTGTCGGCGTGCACGATGATCTTGCCCACCATCGAGTCGTAGTTGGGCGGCACCACGTAGTTGGTGTAGATGTGCGAGTCGACGCGCACGCCGGGCCCGCCGGGCGGGTGCCACAGCGTGATGCGCCCCGGCGACGGCGTGAAGCGGTACGGGTCTTCGGCGTTGACGCGGCACTCGATGGCATGGCCGCGCATCTGGATCTGGCGCTGCGTGAAGGGCAGCTTCTCGCCGGCGGCGATGCGGATCTGCGACTGCACGATGTCGATGCCGGTGACCATCTCGGTGACCGGGTGCTCGACCTGCACGCGGGTGTTCATCTCGATGAAGAAGAACTCGCCGTCCTGGTACAGGAACTCGAAGGTGCCGGCGCCGCGGTAGCCGATCTTCTTGCACGCCGCCACGCAGCGCTCGCCGATGCGCTCGACGGCGCGGCGCGGGATGCCCGGGGCCGGCGCCTCCTCGATGATCTTCTGGTGGCGGCGCTGCATCGAGCAGTCGCGCTCGCCCAGCCACACCGCGCCCTTGGCGCCGTCGGCCAGCACCTGGATCTCGATGTGCCGCGGCGTCTCCAGGAAGCGCTCCATGTAGACGGACGGGTTGTTGAAGGCCGCGCCGGCCTCGGCGCGCGTGGTCTGCACCGCGTTGACCAGCGCCGCCTCGGTGTGCACCACGCGCATGCCGCGCCCGCCGCCGCCGCCGGCGGCCTTGATGATCACCGGGTAGCCCACGCTGCGCGCGATCTTGACGATCTCCTTCGGGTCGTCGGGCAGCGCGCCCTCGCTGCCGGGCACGCAGGGCACGCCGGCCTTGATCATCGCCTGCTTGGCGCTGACCTTGTCGCCCATGATGCGGATGCTGTCGGGCGTGGGGCCGATGAAGACGAAGCCGCTCTTCTCCACCCGCTCGGCGAAGTCGGCGTTCTCCGACAGGAAGCCGTAGCCGGGGTGTATGGCCTCGGCGTCGGTGACCTCGGCCGTGGAGATGATGGCCGGCATGCTCAGGTAGCTCTGGCCCGAGGGCGCCGGGCCTATGCACACCGCCTCGTCGGCCAGCTTGACGTACTTGGCGTCGCGGTCGGCCTCGGAATAGACGACCACCGCCTTGATGCCCATCTCGCGGCAGGCGCGCTGGATCCGCAGGGCAATCTCCCCGCGGTTCGCAATGAGGATCTTCTTGAACACGGGCCGTGCCTTACTCGAGCACGAACAGCGGCTGGCCGTACTCGACGGCCTCGCCGTTCTCGCACAGCACCTGCACCACCTTGCCCTCGAGATCGGACTCGATCTCGTTCATGATCTTCATCGCCTCGATGATGCAGACCGGCTGGCCCTCCTTGACCTGGTCGCCGACGTCGACGAAGGCCTTGGCCCCGGGGCTGGCGGCGCGGTAGAAGGTGCCGACCATCGGCGACTTGACCACCTTGCCAAGCACCGCCGGCGGCGCCGGCGTCGGGCTGGCCGCCGCGCCCGCTGCGGTCGGCGACGCCGCCGGGGCCGTTACCGGCACGCTGATCATGGGCAGCGGCGCCGCCACGGCGGCGGCGGCCGGTGCCGCCTTCACGATGCGTACCTTGCCTTCGGCCTCGGTGATCTCGAGTTCGGAGATGTTCGACTCGGAGACGAGGTCGACCAGGGTCTTGAGTTTTCGCAGGTCCATCGCGTGCGGATCCTTGTGGGAGGTGGCGGGAAAGCAAAGCGCCACGGCCGCGGGGGTCGCCCGCGGCCGCAGGTGCTCAGGCGGACAGGGTGGCGGGTTGGCGCGACAGCGCGTGGCGCAGGGCCAGGCGGTAGCCGTCGACGCCCAGGCCGCAGATCACGCCCAGCGCGATCGGCGACAGGAAGGAGTGGTGGCGGAAGGCCTCGCGGGCGTGCACGTTGGAGACATGCACCTCGATGAAGGGGATGGCCACGGCGGCCAGCGCGTCGCGCAGCGCGACGCTGGTGTGGGTCAGGCCGCCCGGGTTGATGAGGATGAAGTGCGTGCCGTCCAGCCGCGCGGCGTGGATGCGGTCGATCAGCGCGCCTTCGTGGTTGCTCTGGAAGCTCTCCAGGGTCTCGCCGGCATCGGCCGCGATCTGTGCCAGTTCGGCGTCGATCTGCGCCAAGCTCGTTGCGCCATAGACCGCCGGCTCGCGCGTGCCGAGCAGGTTCAGGTTGGGGCCGTGGAGGACAAGGAGGGACATTGGGCAAGCCGCCGGTCTTGGGCAGGGGGCGGACTTTACGCTCTTTTCGGCGAAAAAAGCCGCTGCTGAAAGCAGATGGCGCGTAAACCCTGAACTTGGCGCCTGGGGCCCGGCGCCGTTGCCGGCGCGGCCGCTAGCGCGGCATCTCGCGCGCCCAGGTGGCCAGGTCGACCGCCTGCATCTCGCCCAGGTGCTGGCGCCAGACGCGGCCGGCGGCGTCGAAGGCGACGCTGTAGGGCAGGCCACCCTGGGTGTTGCCCAGTTCGCGGCTCAGGCGCACGCCGTCGAAGCCGGCGATGGCGATGGTATACCCGACCGGGCTGCGCGCCAGGAAGGCCAGCACCGCCGCGGCCTGGTCGGCGGCCACGCCCAGCACCCGCCAGCCCGACGGCCCGCCATGCTCGCGGTCGAAGGCGTCGAGCAGCGGCATCTCGCGCACGCAAGGCGGGCACCAGGTGGCCCAGAAGTTCAGCAGCAGCGGCCGGCCGCGCAGGGTGGCCAGCGCCAGCGGCCGGCCGTCGGGCTGGGACAGGGTCAGCGACCAGGGCAATCCGGCATCGGCGTCGGCAGGGCTGCCCGGTCCCGCGCCCCCGCGCAGCTGCCAGGCCAGGCCAGCGGCGCCGGCGGCCGCACCGGCACCGGCCAGCAGCAAGCTACGGCGCCGGGTCATCGCGCCGGTGGCGTTCCGGGGGCCCCAGAGGCCCCGCGTACCGCCAGACCGGCCTGGCCGGCCGGTGCGTCCGCGTCGTCCGCGAGGCGCCGGCGCAGTGCCGCCAGGTCGCCGCGCCAGCTGCGGCCGCGGGCATCGGGCCGCAGCGCGCCGCGCTGGGCGTCGGCGTCGTGCAGCGTCAGCAGCAGCGTTACCGGCTCGCCCAGCTCGCGGCTGGACTGGGCGAAGCGCAGCAGCGACACCGGCTCGCGCCCGGTCCCGGGCAGGGTCTCGGCGTCGTAGTCGACCCCGAGGTCGATCAGCGCGATCTCGGCCGCTTTCGGGTCGTCGCAGTACAGGTCCAGGTGCAGCGCCGAGCGGCGCGTGGCGGTGCCGCGCCAGGCGGCGCCGGCCAGGTGCGGCCGGTGCGCCTGCAGCCGCTCCATCCAGCGCAGCGCCAGTTCGCGCAGCGCACGCAGTTCGGCGGGTTGCGTGTCGGCATGGAAGATCGCCAGGTGCTCGCGCAGCGCGTCCTCGACCTGCTCGTTGCTGGGCAGCTCGGCGCGCCGGCCGCCGCGGCCTCCGACGCCGGCGTCCTCGGCGGCGCGGCGGCGTGCCTCGGCGTAGTCCAGGCCGTCCTCGGCGATCAGCCGGGCGGCGGCGGCGGCCAGTTCCAGTTGTTGGTTCATCGAAGGTGGATCCCGTCGCCGGCGCCGCGTTCAGGGCAGCGCCACGGCGTCCATGCGCGCGACGATGGTGGCGCTGCGCGACAGCACGTAGGCCGAGCCCGGGTTGCGCTCGAAGCGCTTGGGCGCCGGCAGCATCACCGCCAGCCGCGCCGCCTGCTCGCGCGAGAGCCGCGCCGCGTCGGTGCGGAAGTAGTGGCGCGAGGCGGCCTGCGCGCCGAACACGCCCTCGCCCCACTCGACGTTGTTCAGGTAGATCTCGAGCAGCCGCTGCTTGGGCAGCAGGCCCTCCAGCAGCAGCGTCAGCACCAGCTCCTGGCCCTTGCGCGGCAGCGTGCGCTCGCCGCTGAGGAACAGGTTCTTGGCCAGCTGCTGGCTGATGGTGGAGCCACCCACCAGGCGCTGCGGCGCGCCGTTGGCGGCGGCGCGCGGCGCATGGCGGCGGTTGCGGTCCCAGGCCTTGGCCATCGCCTCCCAGTCGACGCCGCGGTGGTCGGCGAAGGCTGCGTCCTCGCTGGCGATCACCGCCCGCTGCAGGTTGGCCGACAGCTGCCCGTGCGGCACCCAGACCTGGTGCCACAGGATGCGGCCCTTCTGCGTCAGCAGCCGCCAGGCCTCGCTGCGCTGGAAGCTGGTCGACTGGGGGGCCAGCACGTTCATCGCCACGATGCGCAGGGCAAACGCGAGCTGCAGCGCCAGCGTGCACAGGGCCAGCAGCGCCAGCAGGCGCAGCAGGTGGCGGCGGATCATCGGTCGGGTGCTCCCGCGGCGGCAGCGGCTTCGTGCGCCAGCTGCTCGCGCAGCGCTGCCAGCACCGGGGTGGTGTCCGGGCGCACGCCGCGCCAGCGCTCGAAGGCCGCGGCGGCCTGCTCGACCAGCATGCCCAGGCCGTCGCGCGGCGTGGCACCGGCGGCCGCGGCCCAGTCCAGGAAGGGCTGGGCCGCCGGGCCGTACATCAGGTCCACGGCCACCGCGCCGGCGGCCAGCGCGCTGGCGTCCACCGGCGCCGCCTGGCCCTGCACGCTGGCCGCGGTGGCGTTGACGAGCAGGTCGTGCCCGCCGCCCACGTCGCCCAGCGGCCGCACCTGCAGCACGACGCCATGCGCCGCCGCCCAGGCGGCATGGCGATCGGCCAGGGCCTGGGCCTTGTCGGCGCTGCGGTTGGCCAGCACCAGCCGCGCCGGCCGCTGCGCCAGCAGCGGGCCCAGCACGCCGGCGCCGCCGCCGCCGGCGCCCAGCAGCAGGACGTGGCGGCCGCGCAGGTCCAGCCCGGCATGCAGCCGCAGGTCGTCGACCAGGCCCACGCCGTCGGTGTTGTCGGCCAGCCAGCCGGGTTCGTCGAAGCACAGCACGTTGGCCGCGCCGGCCAGCCGCGCGCGCTCGGTGGCGTGGGCGGCCAAGGCCAGCGCGTCGAACTTGAAGGGCATGGTGACGTTGACGCCGCGCCCGCCGGCGGCGGCAAAGGCGCGCACGGCATCGGCAAAGCCGTCCAGCGGGCACAGCACGCGGCCGTAGTGCAGCCGCTGCCCGGTCTGGCGCGCGAAGGCGGCGTGGATGGCCGGCGAGCGGCTGTGCGCCACCGGGTGGCCCAGCACGGCGTAGCGGTCGGGGCCGGTCTCGGGGGGCGGGTCGACGGGGCTCATCGGGTGTTCGAAAGGAAAGGGAACAAGGGGAAAAGGAACTAGGGACGGGGGCTGCGTCTCAGCGGCTGCTGAGGCTGGTCGCCAGCCCCTCGTCGCGGGTGAAGCGGAAGCGCGAGGTGACGACGATCTGGTCGGCCTGGGCGCGCATGGCCGGGGTGAAGGGGCCGAAGGGCGCGGCGGCCTGCACGATGGCCAGCGCCGCCTGGTCCAGCCGGCGCTGGCGCGAGCTGCGCACCAGCTCGGTCTCGACCACGCGGCCCTGCGCGTCGACGGTGATGTTCATGGTCAGCTCGCCGTACAGCTTGCGCCCGCCCTGCTCGGGGAAGTCGCGCGTGCCGCGCTCCTCGATCTTGCGGCGCAGCGCGTCGTAGTACAGCGCGTAGACCTCCTCGCGCGTGGCCGGGCTGATGTAGCGCTTGCGCGGGCCGGCATTGCTCTCGTTGACGCGGCGCTCGATCTCGGCCAACTGGCGCAGCAGCTGGCGGCGGCGCTCGTCGGTGTCGCGGCCGGCGGCCTGGCCCTCGTCGCGGCGCGGGTCGGGCGGCGGCAGCGCGGCCACCTCGCGGCGCAGCTGGGCCAGCAGCTGCTGCTGTTCGTGCTGCAGCTGCTCGATGCGGCGGCGCGCCTCGTCGCTGGCGTCGCCGGCCTGCACCGTGGTGGCCGCCGGCAGTGGCGAGGTGGCGCGGCCGCGTTCGGCGTCGCCGCCGCCGGCCAGGTTGGCCTGGGCCACGGCCTGGGCCTGCTCGGGCCGCTCGCCGCGGGCGTTGACCAGCACCACCTCCAGCGGGTTGTCGCGCAGCAGCCGGTCGAACGCGGCGGGGTCGACCAGGCGCACCATCAGCAGCGCGGCGTGCACCGCGCCCGACGCCAGCAGCGCCCAGTGCAGCGTGGCCAGCCGCCGCATCGCCGGCCGCGGCGGCTCAGGCCGCTCCGGGGGCCGACGGCGCCGCGGCCGGCCCGTCGTCGGCGATGGCCCCGGCGCCGCCCTCGACCTCGCCGGCCTCGGCCAGGTCGATGGCCAACGCGATGCCGCCGCCGGCCAGCGCGCCGCCGCCGTCGCCGTCGTCGGCGCCGTCATCGTCGTCGGCCGCCACGGCACCGGCGTCGGCCCCCTCCAGCCGCGCGGCCAGCACCGCGTGCAGCTCCAGCGTCAGCAGGTCGATGCCGGTGACGCGCGCCGCCACGCGCGTACCGCGCGGCAGGCCCTCGGTGCCGGGCAGGCGGAAGGCCAGCGGCAAGGTGTCGGCGCGCACCAGGCCGTCCTTGAGCACCGTGGCGTCGATCTCCTGCGTGCCCTGCTGCTGCAGGTGGCGCAGCGTCCAGTAACGCTCGATGCCATGCTGGAAGTCGCCGTAGGCCGCATGCGCCGCGTCGAAGGCCGAGATCACCGCGAACAGCGCCGCGTCCTTGGGCCGGAACGGCGCGGCCAGCGCCGCGGTGTGGCCGTGGCGGGCGCAGGCGATGATCTGCCACTGGTTGACCAGGTCGACGTAGCGGCGCAGCGGCGAGGTGCTCCAGGCGTACTGCGCCACCCCGATGCCGGCATGCGGCAGCGGCTTGACGCCCATGCGCACCTTGATGCCCGGCAGCAGGCTGGCCTGGCTGCGGTAGATGCCGGGCACGCCCAGCTGCGCCAGCCAGCCGCCCCAGTGGCTGTTGGCCAGGATCATCGCCTCGGCGACGATCAGGTCCAGCGGCGCGCCGCGCCGGCGCGGGATGATCGACACCGTCTCCTCGCCCGTGGGGTCGCCCTGCGGCGCGCGGCCCTCGGCGTCGACCAGCCGGAAGCTGTAGTCGGGGCGGGCGAACAGCTCGGGCTTGCCGCGCACGGCCTCGCGGCGCTGCTTCTGCGCCTGGGCCAGGCGCCAGCAGAAGGCCAGCTCGGGCGCGAAGGGGAAGCCGGCGGGGGCGGCGGCGTTCAGCGCGTCCTCGGTCACCACGGCGTCCAGCTTGTCGTGGCGCAGGTTGGCGACGATGGGCACGCGTTCGACGCGGGTCGTCGCCTCCTTCACCTCCAGGCTGTGCTCGTCGACCGTCAGGTACAGGCTGAGCGCCGGGCAGTCACGGCCCTCGGCCAGCGTGTAGGCCCGCACCACGGCGTCGGGCAGCATGGTGATCTTGCCGCCGGGCAGGTAGACGGTGGACAGGCGGCCACGCGCCACCTCGTCCAGCGGCGAGCCCGGCGCGATGGCCAGCGCCGGCGCGGCGATGTGGATGCCCAGCGTCACCAGGCCCGTGCCCAGGCCCTGCACCGACAGCGCGTCGTCGATCTCGGTGGTGGCCGAGTCGTCGATCGAGAAGGCCTGCGCGGCGGCCCGCGGCAGCTCGTCGGGCAGTGGCGGCACCAGCTCCTGCACCGCCGGCGCGAAGCCATGGCCCTGCGGGAACTGCTCGAACAGGAAGCGCCGCCAGTGGAACTGGTAGGGGCTGGCGATGGCGCCGGCGTCCTTGAGCAGATCCAGCGGCGCGCGCTGGCTGCGCCGCGCCGCCTCGACCACGGCCTTGTACTCGGGGCCGTTCTTGTCGGGCTTGAACAGGATCTTGTAGAGCTGCTCCTGCAGCGGCGCCGGGCAGCGGCCGGCGACCAGCTCGGCGGCCCAGGCCTCGATCTGCGCCGCGATCTGCTTCTTGCGCTCGATGCCGGCCAGCGCGGCCTGCACCGTCTCCTGCGGCGCCTTGCGGAAGCGGCCCTTGCCCAGGCGGCGGAAGTAATGCGGCGCGTCGAACAGCGCCAGCAGGGCCGCGGCCTGCTCGGCCGGCCCGGCGCCATCGCCGAAGTAGTCGTCGGCCAGTTCGGCGAAGGCGAAGTCCTCGTCGGGCGCGCACTCCCAGGCCAGGTCGAGGTCGATCTCGGCGGCCTGCGCCTGGGCCCGTGCCAGCAGCTCGGCCGGTGCCGGCTTGTCGAAGCGCAGCATCTGGTTGGCGGCCTTGACCTTCACGCGCTTGCCGCTGTCGAGCTCGACCTGGGCCGAGCTGTCGTGGTCGGCCATCACGCGCCCGGCGTGGAACTTGCCGCTGTCGTCGAACAGGAGATACATCGGACCGATTGTCGCCGCTGCGCGTGACGGGGGAGGACGGCAGCGACAGGTCGCCGCAGGCGAGCAACGGGAGCAGCCGAGCCGGAGCGGGTTCCCCAAGGGGACAGACCGGCCGCAGGCCGGTCAGGGGTCAGCGGCGGTGGCGGGATGCGTTCCCCAAGGGGACAGACCGGCCGCAGGCCGGTCAGGGGTCAGCGGCGGTGGCGGGATGCGTTCCCCAAGGGGACAGACCGGCCGCAGGCCGGTCAGGGGTCAGCGGCGGTGGCGGGATGCGTTCCCCAAGGGGACAGACCGGCCGCAGGCCGGTCAGGGGTCAGCGGCGGTGGCGGGATGCGTTCCCCAAGGGGACAGACCGGCCGCAGGCCGGTCAGGGGTCAGCGGCGGGGTTAACGCCCTGAACCCGATCCGGGTCCCCCGGTCGGGTTCAGCAGCCCCCACGGGGGGCCGGCGCCAGGCGCCGGGGGGCTCACTACACCGTCATCCCGCCAGAGACCTCGATCACCGCGCCGTTGACGTAGCTGGCCTCGTCGCTGGCCAGGAAGGCGTAGACGCTGGCGATCTCCTCGGGCCGGCCCAGGCGGCCCAGCGGCACCTGGCCACGCATCTGGTCCAGCACCTTGTCGGGGATGGTCGAGAGGATGGGCGTCTCGACGAAGCCCGGCGCCACGGCGTTGACGCGCACGCCCTTGGGACCCAGCTCGCGGCTCCAGGTCTTGGTGAAGCCGATCACGCCGAACTTGCTGGCGGCGTAGTTGGTCTGGCCGTAGTTGCCGTAGATGCCGACCACGCTGCTGGCGTTGAGGATCACGCCGCCACCCTGCGCCACCATCAGCGGCGCCACCGCCTGCGCGCAGTGGAAGACGCCGCGCAGGTTGACGTCGATCACGGCGTCGAACTGCTCGGCGGTCATCTTCACCAGCCGCGCGTCGCGGGTGATGCCGGCGTTGTTGACCAGCACGTCGAGCCGGCCATGGCGCCGGGCCAGGTCCTGCACCAGCGCGGCGACGGCGGCGGCGTCGGTGACGTCGACGCCATGCATCTCGGCGGCGCCCGCGGGCGCGGGCTCGGCGCGGCGGTCGCAGCCGATGACGAGGGCGCCCTCGTCGGCGAACTTGCGCACGGTGGCGGCGCCAATGCCCTGGGCGGCGCCGGTGACCAGGCAGATCTTGTTCTTCAGTCGCATCTTGGGTTGGGGGGCGGGTTCAGCGGGCGGGCGCGAGGCCCAGGAAGGCCAGCAACCGGGGCAGGTGCTGCTCGAAGTCCGACAGCGCGTGGTCGCTGCCGGGTGGGTGCTCGAAGGTCCAGCCGGGCAGGGCTCGGCCGGCCGGCGCATACAGGGCCTGCGCCTCGCGCCAGGGCAGCAGCTCGTCGCCCTCGGCGGCCAGCGCCAGCAGCCGGGGCAGCGGGCCGCCGCCTGCCAGCCGCGCGTCGCGCTCGCGCTGCAGCGCCTGCAGCTCGGCCACATGCTGCGCGGTGAAGCGGAAGCGCGTCTGCGGGTCGTGCCAGACGGTCTGTTCGCCGATGTAGGCGGCGAGGTCGCGCGCCGGCGCGATGGCCGGGTTGATCGCCACGCCACACCAGCCCGTTCGCAGCGACCACAGCGTCGCGTAGAAGCCGCCCAGCGAGCTGCCCAGCACCGCCGATCCCGCGGCAGGCCAGCCGGCGGTGTCGTGCGCGATCTGCATCATCGCCTCGGCCGGCGACGGCGGCAGCTGTGGGCACAGCCAGACGCACCCGGGGTGGTGCGCGGCGACCCAGGCCGCCAGGCGCTGCGCCTTGAACGAGCGTGGCGACGAGCGGAAGCCGTGCAGGTACAGCAGGTGGGTGGGCGGCGTCGCCAGGGAGGCGGCGGTGGTGTCCGGCGCAGGCATGGGCGGCGAGTCTAGGGCCGCGGCACGCGCTGCTGGCCGGCGAGAGCGACGACGCCGGGCATGGCCCGGCGTCGTCGGGGTGCCTCAGCGGCGCGCGCTCACACGCCCTGGCGCGTCAAGGACGCACCGAGGGCCTCGCCGATCAGCGCCAGGCTGTCGTCCAGGTGGGCGCGCGCCGTGTCGTTCCAGCGCCTGTCCTTCAGCGCCGTGCGCAGCTGCTGCTGCAGCTGCAGCAGCGTGGCGCGGTGAACCGGGCGCACGTCGGTCACGGCGGTGGCGGCGGCCGGGCGCAGCAGGCTGCCGGCCAGGCGCTTGAGGTGTTCGCGCTGCAGGTTGCGGCGCAGCGGGTCGATGTCGCCGTCCTGGCCCAGCTCGGCCCACACCGCCTTGAGCAGGCGCTGCTGCACCTCGCTGTAGCCCAGCGCCTGCTTCCTGTCGACGGTGGCCAGCTCGGCGTCGGCCAGGCGCTGCGCCAGCGCGTCCGACACCAGGGCGTCCAGCGCCGGCCGCTGCAGCCTGAGCACCTCGCCGGCGACGCTGAAGCCGGCCGTCGCCACGCTGGCGCCGAAGCCGCCGCGCGGGAAGCGCTCGAATTGGTCGATGCCCAGGCGCTGCAGGAAGGCCGGCTCGAAGCGGAAGCTGCGCGCGTCGAAGGCCTGCGAGATCAGCAGGTCCAGCGCGGCGCGCTGCTGCGCCGCGGCCACCGGGGCGAACACCGGCTGGTTGGCGCCGGCGCTGGCACGGCTGGTGTGGCTGCCACCCACGTACTTGGTCACCATCGGCAGCGCCTGCGCCAGCATCGCGAAGCCGCGCGTCAGGTTGCGCCGGTTCAGCGTCAGGTCGTCGTCGGCGGCGGGCTTGCGCTGCTGGGTCTTGGCCCACAGCTCGCGCACCAGCTGGGCCTGGCGCTGGGCGTAGGCCAGCGGGTCGTCGCCCAGGTCGCGGTGGTTGACCAGCGGGTCGCTGGCGGCGATCACGTCCTCGTCGGTGGCATAGGCCAGCGCCGGGTCGGTCTCGCTGCGCTTGGCCAGCGCGGCCAGGCCGGCGGCCTCGTCGGCGGGCGCGAACTCGCGGTAGCCCCACTCGATGGCGTGGAAGTCGTAGGCGCCCAGCGTGGGCATGAAGTAGTCGGCCAGGGGTTCGCCCTCGCGCGGCGTGTTCATGCCGTTGTAGTCCATCACCGAGTTGGACACGCCGCGCCGCGCCGTGAAGGCCGAGTCGCGCAGCTGCGCCTGGGTGATGCCGGCCGAGGCGCGGAAGTTGTGGCGCAGGCCCAGCGCATGGCCCACCTCGTGCATGGTCACGTCCTTCAGGCTGGCGGCGATGAAGGCCCCGGCCTTGGGGCCCTTGGGATCGAACTCGCCACGCGCCTCCAGCAGCGCGGCGCCGAAGGCGGCCTGCTCGATCAGCCCGGCGCCATGCTCGCACTGCAGCAGCGGGTCGGCAAAGGACAGCGGCGCCGCGCCGGCGCCGGGCAGCGGCGGCTCCAGGTCGCTGACGCGGGCGCGGAAGATGCGCACCCAGTTCTCGGGGATGATGGCGGCGCCGCGCAGCATCTCGCCGGTGCGCGGGTCGCTCTGGCTGGGGCCGACGGCGGTGGCGCCGGGGCCCTCCTGGGCGAACCAGCGCACGGCCAGGAAGCGGGTGCCCTCCAGCGAGCTCCAGTCGGCATCGGCGGCCTGCTGCTCGACGACGATGGCGTCCTGGAAGCCGGCGCGCTCGAAGGCCTTGTTCCACTCGACGATGCCGGCACGCACGGCGGGCCGCCACTGCTCGGGGATGTTGCGGTCCATCACCACGCGGATGGGCTCCTTGGGCCTGGACACGGCAGCCGCCGGGTCGGCCTTCTCCAGGCGCCAGCGCCGCGCCAGGTGGGTGCGCTTGCCTTCCTGCGTGTCGTCGCCGAAGTCGGTGTAGGCGGTGGTGAAGAAGCCCACGCGCGGGTCGGCCTTGCGCACGCGCATCGGCTGCGCCGGCAGCGGCGCGAAGGTCAGTGCCACGTCGATGAACAGGCTGCGCGCGTCGGGCACCACGCTGGGCGGGTTGGGCAGCGCGGCCGGGTTGGGCGGCGGCGCGCCCGGCGCCGTCACCGGCGGCGCCGGCAGCTTGGGCACGGCAAAGTGCTGGCGCATCGTCAGCGTCGTGGCCTCGGCCTTGGCCGCGCTGCGCTCGATGCTGCCGTTGGCGCGGTCCAGCGCGTAGGGCAGGCGGTAGGCGGACTCCAGCCGGGTCTGCAGCCCGAGCAGATCGCCGCCCAGCAGCACGGCCGCGTCGACGAGCAGCGCCTTGCTCTGCGGGTGCGGCGCGGCGGCCAGCGGCGCGGCGGCCAGCAGGCTGTCGGAGTAGCTCTCGTCGACGGCGCGCGCCAGCGGCGTGCCGGCCGGGGCGCGCACGCCCATGTTGCGGGCGATCAGCTGCACGCTGTTGCCCTGGCGCTTGAACACGACCAGCTGCGAGCCGCCGGTGAGGCCCGGCCAGAAGCCGCGCTCGCCCAGGCCGCCGGCGATGGAGCTGGCGAAGAACAGCGGCTTGTCCAGCCACTCGGCAGGGATCTCCAGCCAGGTCTTGTCGTCCTTGGTCCACAGCGGCAGCAGGCCGGCGGCACGCTTGGCGTCCTTGGTGACGTCGGCGAAGGGGGCCGGCGCGCCCGCTGGCGTGGCCGGACGCGCGCCGGCGGTGGGCGCAGCGGCCGGGCCGGCTGCTGCGGGGGCCGAGGCGGCGCCTGCCGGGCGCGGCGCCGTCTGCGCGGTGGTGGCGGCGGCCGCGGCCACCGGGGTGGGCGACGGCGGGGCGGCCGTGGGCTGGGTGGTGGCACAGGCTCCCAGCAGCAGCACCGATGGGGCGGCGAACAGGGCGGACCAGGGTCGGGGCAGGCGGGTCATCGTCGGCAAGGGGGGCAAAAGCGAAGCCGGCGAGGCTACCCCAGGCCGCGACCGGCCGCGCTGCGCTGCGACGAAAGGCCGACTGGCGGCGATGGGTGACGGTGGCAGCCGGCAGCGGGCGGCGCATGGCCCCGGGTTTGCCGGCGCCCGGCCGGCGGCGCGGCCGCGATCAGGCCGACGCCAGCGCGGCCAGCAGCTGGCGGTGGATGCCGCCGAAGCCGCCGTTGCTCATCACCAGCACCTGGTCGCCGGGGCGGGCGACGCGGGCGATGGCCTCGACCAAGGCCGGCACGGTGGTGGCCGTCTGCGCCGCGTCGCCCAGCGGCGCCAGCGCCTCGGCCACGCTCCAGCCCCAGTCGCCCTGCAGGGCGAAGGCCAGGTCGGCGTCCTCCAGCGCCCAGGGCAGCTGGGCCTTCATCGTGCCCAGCTTCATGGTGTTGGACCGCGGCTCGAACACGGCCAGGATGCGCGCGCCCGGCCCGACCTTGCCGCGCAGGCCCTGCACCGTGCTGCGGATGGCGGTGGGGTGGTGGGCGAAGTCGTCGTAGACGCTGACGCCGCCGGCCTCGCCGACGCGCTCCAGCCGCCGGCGCACGTTGCGGAACGCGGCCAGCGCGCGGCAGGCGTCGGCCGGCGCCACGCCCACATGCTCGGCGGCGGCGATGGCCGCCAGCGCGTTGAGCTGGTTGTGCGCGCCGGCCAGCTCCCACTCCACGCGGCCCAGCTGCAGGCTGCCGCGCAGCACGTCGAAGGCCGCCGGCTCGCCGCGCGTGCACAGGCCGCCGGGCTCCTCGCGCCGGGTGCCGAAGCGCTGCAGCTCGCTCCAGCAGCCGCGCGCCAGCACCCGCGCCAGCGCCTCGTCGCGCGCGTTCACCACCAGACGGCCGCTGGCCGGCACGGTGCGCACCAGGTGGTGGAACTGGGTCTCGATGGCGGCGACGTCGGCAAAGATGTCGGCGTGGTCCATCTCCAGGTTGTTCAGGATCGCCGTGCGCGGCCGGTAGTGCACGAACTTGCTGCGCTTGTCGAACAGCGCCGTGTCGTACTCGTCGGCCTCGATGACGAAGCAGGGCCGGCCGCCGGGCAGGGCCGGCGTCGCCTGGCCCGCGCCACCGCCCAGCCGCGCCGAGACGCCGAAGTTCAGCGGCACGCCGCCGACCAGGAAGCCCGGCGCCAGGCCGGCCTGCTCGAGGATCCAGGCCAGCATCGCGGTGGTGGTGGTCTTGCCATGCGTGCCGGCCACCGCCAGCACATGGCGGCCCTGCAGCACCTGCTCGGCCAGCCACTGCGGGCCGCTGGTGTAGCGGGCGCCGGCGTCGAGGATGGCCTCCATCAGCGGGTTGCCGCGCTTGACCACGTTGCCGATCACGAACACGTCGGGCTTGAGGCCCAGCTGCCCGGCGTCGTAGCCCTCGATCAGCTCGATGCCCAGCGCCTGCAGCTGCTCGCTCATCGGCGGGTAGACGGCGGCGTCGCAGCCGGTGACGCGGTGGCCGGCCTCGCGCGCCAGCGCCGCCAGCCCGCCCATGAAGGTGCCGCAGATGCCCAGGATGTGCAGGTGCATGGCGGGATTCTAGGTAGCCGGGCCGCCGCAGCCCAGCGGCCGTGGCGACGGCCGCGGCGCTGGCCCGGCCGCTGGCGGCAGGCGCGGCGCCGGCACACAATCGTCCGCCATGCGGCGCGCGGGAATGGCGTCTGGTCATGGCGCGTACACCCGGGTTGAGCCCCTCGCGCATCCGGTCTGCCTGGGGTGGCGGCTGCGGCCTGCAGCCTCCGCAGCGCGCACCGATCAGGAGTTTCGCCATGCATGCCTCTCCTCTCGGCCCCGTCGCCCGGGCCCTGTCCCTGGCCCTGGGGCTGGCCGCTGCCACGGCCGCAGGTGCGGCCACCCAGACCTACACCTTCAACCTCGGCGGCAGCCAGGAGGTCCCGGCCAACGGGTCCGTCGCCGCGGGCTCGATGCAGATCACCGTCAACGACGTGGCGGGCCTGATCTCCTACTCCTTCGCCGGCTTCGGCCTGTCGGGCAGCTTCACCGCGGCGCACATCCACGCGGCGCCGGTGGGCGCCAACGGCGGCGTGGTGTTCGACCTGGTCGCGCCGGCCGACTACAGCGGGCCGGTGATGTTCGGCTCGACGCCCATCGCCAACAGCTGGTCGCTGTTGGGCGTGAACGAGGCGATCGGCAGCAGCACCGCCATCGCCATCAACACCGCGCCCTGGAACTACTACGTGAACGTGCACACCACGGCCTTCCCGGGCGGCGAGATCCGCGGCCAGCTGGCGCCGGTGCCCGAGCCGGGCAGCTGGGCGATGCTGGCCGCTGGCCTGGGCCTGCTGGGCTGGCGGCTGCGCCGGCGCGCCTGAGTCCCGGCAACTGCCGCCGCGGGGGCGCCCGGCGGCGCCCCTCTTCGTTTGCTCCGGGCTGCCTCCCCCCAAGGCCCCGCGCCGCGCAGCGGCGGGCGCGGCGCGGCACACTGCGGCGCCATGAACCCGCCTGCCCTCGGCCTGGCCGGCATCCCGGCCCTGGCCTCGCACCCCTGGGCCTACCCGGCGCTGGAGGTGGTGCACCTGCTGGGCATTGCGCTGCTGCTGGGCAACCTGCTGCTGGTCGAGCTGCGCCTGTGGGGCGTCGCAGCGGCCGATCTGCCGCTGCGGCCGCTGGCGCGGCTGGCGCTGCCGCTGTCGCTGGCCGGCTTCGGGCTGGCCGCCGCCAGCGGGCTGACGATGTTCATGTCGCAGCCGCAGGAGCTGCTGGCCAACCGCGCCTTCGTCTGGAAGATGGGCCTGCTGGCGCTGGCCGGGCTGAACGCCGCGGCCTTCCATGCCCGCGGAGGCCTGGCCCGCGCCGATGGCTGGGCGCGCGCGCAGACCGCGCTGTCGGCGGTCTTGTGGCTGGCGGTGCTGGCCTGCGGGCGCTGGATCGGCTATCTCTGACAAACGTTCGCAGCACAGAAAGGACACACGATGACGACACGCCGCACCCTGCTGCAGGCCGCCGCCGGCGGCCTGGGCCTGGCCGTGCTGGGCACCAGCCGTGCCCACCACGGCTGGAGCAGCTTCGACCAGAGCCGCCCCATCTACCTGGAGGGCCGCGCCGTGCAGGTGGCCTGGCGCAACCCGCATGCCGAGTTGCAGCTGGAGCTGCCGCCCGACCTGCGCCTGCCCGCCGATCTGGCCGGCCGCGCCTTGCCGGCGCAGACGGCCAAGGTCGACGGGGCGGCGCTGCTCAAGGCCGCCGTGCTGCCCACGCGCAAGGACCGCCGCTGGGAGGTCGAGCTGGCGCCGCTGACGCGCATGAACGCCTGGGGCGTGCCCGAGATCAAGCCCGGCGACGCGCTGGCGCTGCTGGGCTTCACCTTCAATGGCGAGAAGGGCGACGCGGTGGTGCGGGTCGAATACCTGTTCTTCGCCGGCAAGGCCTACGGCCTGCGCTCGTCGCCGGTCTGAGCGGCGCACGGGTGGGGAGGGCCGAACCGGGCGGGCCTGCCCGGCCGCGGCCCGGTGCGGGCCAAGCGGCTGGGCTCAGCCCAGCTCGGCGAACGCCTGAACCTCAGCCCAGCTCGGCGAACGCCTGAACCTCAGGCCAGCTCGGCGAACGCCTCGCGGGCCGCCGCCACCGTGGCGGCGATGTCCTCGTCGCTGTGCGCGGCGCTGACGAAGCCGGCCTCGTACAGCGCCGGCGCCAGGTACACGCCACGCGCCAGCATCGCGTGGAAGAAGCGGTTGAAGCGCTCCTTCTGCGTCGCCATCACGGCGTTGTAGTGCTGCGGCAGGCCGTCGCCGCCCTGCCGCAGGAAGAAGAAGCCGAACATGCCGCCCTCGCTGTCGCTGGCGAAGGGGATGCCGGCCTCGCGCGCGGCGTCGGCCAGCCCGGCCACCAGCGCCGCGGTGCGCCGCGCCAGAAGCTCGAAGAAGCCGGGGCGCGAGATCTCGTGCAGCGTGGCCAGCCCGCAGGCCGTGGCCACCGGGTTGCCGCTCAGCGTGCCGGCCTGGTAGACCGGCCCCAGCGGGGCCAGCTGGCTCATCACCTGCCGGCTGGCGCCGAAGGCCGCCAGCGGCATGCCGCCGCCGATGACCTTGCCGTAGACCAGGATGTCGGCGACGAAGCCCGGGATCTGCGCCGCGTAGACGCTCTGCGCGCCGCCCAGCGCGACGCGGAAGCCGGTCATCACCTCGTCCAGCACCAGCAGGGCACCGTGCCGGGTGCACAGCTCGCGCAGCCGTGCCATGAAGGGCAGCGAGGCGCGCACGAAGTTCATGTTGCCGGCGATCGGCTCGATCATCACGCAGGCGATGGCGTCGCCTTGCGCGGCGAAGGCCGCCTCGAGCGCCTCGACGTCGTTGTAGGGCAGCACCAGGGTGTGCTGCGCCACCTCGGCCGGCACGCCGGCGCTGGTGGGGTGGCCGAAGGTGGCCAGGCCCGAGCCGGCCTTCACCAGCAGTGCGTCGGCATGGCCGTGGTAGCAGCCCTCGAACTTGACGATCAGGCTGCGGCCGGTGGCGCCGCGCGCCAGGCGGATGGCGCTCATGCCGGCCTCGGTGCCGCTGGAGACCAGGCGCAGCTGCTCGACGCCGGCCACGCGCGCGATGATGGCCTCGGCCAGCTCGACCTCGCGCTCGGTGGGCGCGCCGAAGCTGAAGCCCTCGGTGGCCGCGCGCTGCACCGCCTCCAGCACCGCCGGGTGGCCATGGCCCAGGATCATCGGGCCCCAGGAGCCGATGTAGTCGAGGTAGCGCTTGCCGTCGGCGTCCCACAGGTGCGGGCCCAGGGCACGGGTGATGAAGCGCGGCGTGCCGCCGACGGCGCGGAAGGCACGCACCGGCGAGTTGACGCCGCCGGGGATCACGCGCTGGGCGCGCTCGAACAGCGCGGCGCTGCGCGCGGCCGCTGCGTCAGTGGACACGGCGCGGCGCCCCCTTGCCGTTGGCCGGGCCCTCGCCGGGGCCGGTGTCGGGCGAGCCGCCACCCTCCGGCCCCTCGCCCTCGTCGCCTTCCTCGCCCTCGGCCGGCGGTAGCGCCCAGAAGAAGCGGTCCGGCACCACGCTGCCCATGCCCGGGCGGAAGCCGGCGTCCAGGCTCTGGTCGAGGAACTGCAGCGCCTCGGCCACCGCCGGCTGCAGCTCGCTGCCGCTGGCCAGCAGCGCCGCCAGCGCCGCCGACAAGGTGTCGCCGGCGCCCACGAAGCCGGTGTCGAAGCGCTCGAACTTCTCGCCGCTGATCGCGCCCTGGGCGTTGGCCAGCACGTTGTCGATGAACTGCTCCGGCCCCTTGCTGGCCAGCGCGACGCCGGTGACCAGCACGTAGCGCGTGCCCTGCTCGGCCGCGGCCATCGCCAGCTCGCGCGCCGACGGCGGGCGCTCGTTGTCCCAGTCGGGCAGCAGGAAGTCCTGCAAGGTCTTGTGGTTGCCCACCAGCACCTCGGTGGCCGGCAGGATCAGCTCGCGGAAGGCGTCCAGGTACTGCTGCTGCGGGTCTTCCTCGAGCCAGCTCAGGCTGGGCAGGTGGCTGACCACCGGCGTCTCGGCATAGTCGGACAGCACCTCGGCCACGGCGGCGACGTTGTCGGCGTTGCCCAGGAAGCCGACCTTGAAGCCGGCCAGCGTGACGTCCTCCAGCACCGTGCGCGCCTGCTCGACGACGGCCTCGTCGTCGATCTCCTGCTGGTCGAAGATGTCGGCGGTGTCGCGCATCACGATGCTGGTCAGCACCGGCAGCGCATGCGCGCCCATCGCGGCCACGGTGGCGATGTCGGCGCTGATGCCGGCGGCGCCGCTGGCGTCGCTGGCGTTGAAGCACATCACGCAGGCCGGCGGCGGCGGTTCGGTCAGCAGGCCTTCGGTGTCGACGGCGTCGGGGGTTTCGGTGCTCATGGGCATGTCGGGTTGGCCGCGCCGCCGGGTGGCGTGCGCCGGCGTCGCGCGGTGCCGCGGCGCCGCTGCGGACCGTGTGCAGGTCCTCACAAATCCACGTCGTCGCGCAGGAGGGCGTGGCTACAATCCGCGGCCATTGTAGTGAGGTGACCGTCTGACCGTGAGCGAACCGCGTACCTGGATGTGCCTGATCTGCGGCTGGATGTATGACGAGGCGACAGGCGATCCGGAACACGGCATCGCGCCGGGCACCGCCTGGGCCGACGTCCCGATGAACTGGACCTGCCCCGAGTGCGGCGCGCGCAAGGAAGACTTCGAACTCGTGGAGATCTGAGCCCGGCAGCCCGCGCCGGCCAGCACAAGGAGAGCGGACCTTGGACCACGGCGAGAGCGATCGCGAAGCCGGCACCGGCGTGGGTGGCGGTGCCCGCGTGCTGGTGATCGACGACAGCAACACCATCCGCCGCAGTGCCGAGATCTTCCTGCGCCAGGGCGGCCACGAGGTGGTGCTGGCCGAGGACGGCTTCGACGCGCTGGCCAAGGTCAACGACCACGAGCCCGAGCTGATCTTCTGCGACATCCTGATGCCGCGCCTGGACGGCTACCAGACCTGCGCCATCATCAAGCGCAACCCGCGCTTCGCCCATGTGCCGGTGATCATGCTGTCCAGCAAGGATGGCTTGTTCGACAAGGCCCGCGGGCGCATGGTCGGCTCCCAGGACTACCTCACCAAGCCCTTCACCAAAGAGCAGCTGCTGCGCACGGTGGATTCGTTCCGCCGTGGCGGCGGCTGACAGGACGCCCGCCATGGCCATCCACAAGGTGCTCGTCGTCGACGACTCCAAGACCGAGCTGCACCACCTCTCCGACATCCTGGGCAAGAACGGCTTCGCCGTGCGCACCGCCGAGAACGGCGAGGAGGCGCTGCGCCGGCTGGAGGAGGAGAAGCCCGACCTGATCCTGATGGACGTGGTGATGCCGGGGCAGAACGGCTTCCAGCTCACGCGCACCATCACCCGCGACCCGCGCTGGACCGGCGTGCCGGTGATCATGTGCACCAGCAAGGGCCAGGAGACCGACAAGGTCTGGGGCATGCGCCAGGGCGCGCGCGACTACATCGTCAAGCCGGTGGCTGCCGACGAGCTGCTGGCCAAGATCCGCGCCTTCGACTGACCGCGACCCCGGCATGTCCAACCGCGAAGCGCTGCGCGAACTCCAGAGCCGGCTCGCCGAACGCCTGCAGTCCGCGCGCAGCGTGCCGCCGGCGGCCTCGTGGCTGGCACTGGAGTGCGCCGGCACGGGCTTGCTGGTGCCGCTGGGCGGCGCCGGCGAGATCTTCGCCGTCGGCGAGCTGATGCCGGTGCCGCACACGCGGCCCTGGTTCCTGGGCGTGGCCAACCTGCGCGGCGTGCTGCATGGCGTGGTCGACCTGGCCGCCTTCCTGGGCCTGCGCGCGCCGCTGGCGCAGGACGTGCCGCACGAGGCGGCGCGGCTGCTGGCCGTCAATGCCACGCTGGGCACGCACTGCGCGCTGTGGGTCGACCGCCTGGCCGGGCTGCGCGGCGCGGCCCAGTTGCAGCCGCTGGCCGAGCCCGACGCCGGCCCGCGGCCCGGGTTCGCCGGCGCGCGCTACGCTGACGCCGAGGGCCGCGTCTGGCAGGAGATCGATCTGGCCGCGCTGACGAGGTACGAGCCATTCCTGGCCATCGCCGCATGAGCGGTCGGCAAGCCGCGCGGGCCGTCCCGAGAGCCGCTGCCGGCACCGGCCGCGCGCGCGACGCCAACGACAAGAGAGCGACGAGGACCGCATGAGTTTTCTGGACCGCATCAAGGGCAAGTCCGGCGCCCCCGACGCCGGCGCCAAGCCGTCGCGCTTCGACTTCGACGAGAACGCGCCGCCGGACAACCCGATGGAGGCCACCGTGCGCCTCGGCGCGGGCAGCACGCTGGTCAGCGGCGACTCCTCGCTGGTGTCCGAGGCCATGCTGTCCGAGCTGGGGGCCGCCGGGTCCGCCGAGGGCAGCGGCCTGCCCTGGGTCGGCAAGTGGCCGCTGGCGCAGCAGCAGCGCGCGCTGGTCTGGGCCTTCGCCGGTGGGCTGCTGCTGCTGCTGGCCACCGCCGGCTGGGCGGTCTACACCGGCAACCGCGCGGCGGCGCAGGTGGCGGCGGCGGCGCAGGCCACCACGCAGTCGCAGCGCCTGGCCAAGTCGGTGTCGCAGGCGCTGGTGGGCAATGCGGCGGCCTTCGCCGAGGTGCGCGAGAGCGTCGACATCCTGGCGCGCAACGTGCGCAGCCTGAAGACCGGCGAGGGCGAGGTGCCCGCCGCCCCCGGCGCGATGGGCGAGACGCTGGACCTGATCGTGCCGCTGGTCGAGCGCGCCGAGAAGAACGCCGCAGTGGTGCTGGCCCAGCAGCAGACGCTGACCCAGGTCGGCCAGGCGCTGCGCGCCATCAACCGGCTCAACGCCGACTTCCTCGAGACCGCCGAGACGGTGTCGGCGCTGAAGCTGCAAAGCGGCGCCTCGGCCGCCGAGCTGTCGGCGGTGGGCCAGCTGGTGATGCTGACCCAGCGCATCGGCAAGAGCGCCAACGAGTTCCTCACGGTGGAGGGCGTCAGCGCCGAGGCCGTGTTCCTGCTCGGCAAGGACCTGAACAACTTCCGCGAGATCGCGCAGGGCGTGATCAACGGCAACCCCGACCTGCGCCTGCCCGGTACGCGCGACGCGCAGACGCGCGAGGCGCTGCAGAAGCTGGTCTCGCTGTACGAGCAGACGCGCGAGCAGGCCGGCGCCATCCTCGCCAACCGCCAGGGCCTGGTGGCCTCGCGCGAGGCGCTGTCGGCCATCGTCGCCGACAGCGAGCCCATGCGCCGCGCCCTCGACGCGCTGCAGCAGGGCCTGCAGGGTGCCGGTGGCTTCGGCATCGGCCGCTCGCTGCTGGCGCTGCTGGCGGCGGCGCTGATGGCCGCCGGCGGCTTCGGCCTGCTGCGGCTGTTCGTCATCGGCCAGACCGGCCGCTCGCTGGCCGCCGAGGCGCAGCGCCTGGAGGCCGAGCGCCAGGAGCAGGAGGCCAAGCGCGTCAACGACGCCAACCAGGCGGCCATCCTGCGGCTGATGAACGAACTGCAGCTGGTGGCCGAGGGCGACCTGACGCAGCAGGCCACCGTCACCGAGGACATCACCGGCGCCATCGCCGACTCGGTGAACTACACGGTCGAGGAGCTGCGCACGCTGGTGGCCCAGGTGCAGGACACGGTGGGCCGCGTCACCGACACCACGCAGCAGGTCGAGCAGACCTCGACCGAGCTGCTCGCCGCCTCCACCGAGCAGCTGCGCGAGATCCGCGAGACCGGCGAATCGGTGCTGCAGCTGGCGCAGCGCATCAACGGCGTCTCGGCACAGGCGCAGCAGACGGCCCAGGTGGCGCGCCAGTCGCTGCAGGTGGCCGGCACCGGCCTGCAGGCGGTGCAGGACACCATCGGCGGCATGAACACGCTGCGCGACCAGATCCAGGACACCGCCAAGCGCATCAAGCGCCTGGGCGAGAGCTCGCAGGAGATCGGCGAGATCACCGAGCTGATCTCGGACATCACCGAGCAGACCAACGTGCTGGCGCTGAACGCCGCCATCCAGGCCGCCAGCGCCGGCGAGGCCGGCCGCGGCTTCTCGGTGGTGGCCGAGGAGGTGCAGCGCCTGGCCGAACGCTCGGGCGACGCGACGCGGCAGATCGCCGCCATCGTGCGCGCCATCCAGACCGACACCCAGGACGCGGTGGGCGCGATGGAGCGCAGCACCCAGGGCGTGGTCGAGGGCGCGCGCCTGTCCGACGCCGCCGGTTCGGCGCTGGCCGACATCGACCGCGTCACGCGCGAACTGGCCGAGCTGATCGGCCGCATCTCGGCCGAGGCCTCGGCCGAGGCCGAGTCGGCCGGCGTGGTGGCGCAGAACATCCAGCACATCTTCGCCGTCACCGAGCAGACCTCGGAGGGCACCCGCTCGACGGCGCAGATGGTGCGCGAGCTGTCGCGCGCCGCCGACGAGCTGAAGGCCTCGGTGGCGCGCTTCAAGATCGCCTGAGCACGCGCCTTCGCCGCAACGCCTGCCGCCCCACGCCATGGTCGAACCGCAACCGAGCGCCGCCGACACCGCCCCCGTCGCCGACGGCCGGCAGGACCTCAGCGCCCTGGCCTGGGTGCATGACGAGCTGCGCCGCGCGCTGGAGTCGGCGCACAAGGCCTTGCGCCGGCACCTGAAGGAGGCCGAGGCCATCGGCCAGTCCGACCTCGACAGCGTCGACCCCGCGGTGCTGCGCAGCGCGCGCAACCAGATCCACCAGGGCGTGGGCGCACTCGAGCTGGTCGGGCTGCCGGCGCTGGCGCAGGTGCTGCGCGCCGCCGAGGCGGCGGTGCAGCGCCTGGTCGCACGGCCGGCGCTGCTCGACGCCAACGCGGTGGGCGTCATCGAGGGCGTCTCGTTCGCGCTGCTCGACGCCATCGCCCGCCGGCTCGCCGGCAAGCCGGTGTCGCCGGTGGCGCTGTTCCCGCAGGTGCGCGCCGCGCTGCAGCTGGCCGGCGCCGACCGCATCCACCCCGCCGACCTGTGGACCATGGACTGGAACTGGCGCGAGCTGCCGCCCGACGCCTCGGCGCAGCCGCGTGCCGCCGACGACGCGGCGCGCGCCGCGATGGAGCAGCTGACGCTGGCGCTGATGCGCGGCGTCGACACCGGCGCGCCGGCGCGCATGAGCGACCTGTGCGCCGAGCTGGCCGCCGGCGCGCGCGGCACCGATCCGCGCGGCGCCACGCTGTGGCAGCTGGCGGCTGCGGTCTACGAGGCGCAGGCCGGCGGGCTGCTGGCCGCCGACGTCTACACCAAGCGCGTGGCGTCGCGGCTGCTGGCGCAGCTGCGCGCCGGCCAGCGCGGCACGCCCGAGGCCAGCGAGCGGCTGGCGCAGGACCTGCTGTTCTTCTGCGCCCATGCCGACGCCCCCGATGCCGAACATGCCGCGCCGCGCCTGGCCGCGGTGCGCCGCGCCTGGCGGCTGGAGCAGCATGGCGGCGCCGACTACGAGACCGCCCGTCTGGGCCGCTTCGACCCGGCGCTGCTGTCGCTGGCGCGCAAGCGCGTCGCCTCGGCCAAGGACGCCTGGTCGGCCGTGGCCGGTGGCGAGCTGCACCGGCTGGCCGGGCTGGCCGAGCAGTTCGCGCTGGTCGGCGAGTCGCTGCGCAAGCTGTTCCCCGCCGGCGACACGCTGGACGCCGCGCTGCAGGCCGCCGTCGAGAGCGCCGTCGCGGCGCAGGCCGAGCCGGCGCCGGCGCTGGCGATGGAGGTGGCCACCGCGATGCTCTACGTCGAGGCCTCGCTGGAGGACGGCGAGCTCGACGACGCCGCGCTGGCCGGCCGCGTCGCCGAGCTGGCGCAGCGCATCCACGCCGTGCGCGAGGGCGCCGAGCCGCCACCGCTGGCGCTGTGGATGGAGGAGCTGTACCGCCGCGTCAGCGACCGCCAGACCATGGGCAGCGTGGTGCAGGAGCTGCGCGCCTCGCTGTCCGAGGTCGAGAAGCAGATCGACGCCTACTTCCGCAATCCGGCGCAGCGCGAGCAGCTGATCCCGGTGCCGGCGCAGCTCTCGGCGATGCGCGGCGTGTTCTCGGTGCTGGGGCTGCAGCAGGCCTCGGCGGCGGTGCTGCACATGCGCGACGCCGTCGACGAGCTGGCCAACACCGAGGTCGACCCGCAGCGCGCCATCGCCGCCGGCACCTTCGACCGCCTGGCCGACAACCTGGGCGCGCTCAGCTTCCTCATCGACATGCTCAGCGTGCAGCCGCAGCTGGCCAAGACGCTGTTCCGCTTCGACCCCGAGACCGGCCTGCTCAGCGCCGTGATGGCGCGCGAGGAGCGGCCCTCGGCCTTCGGCGGGCTGGACGAGCTGCCGTCCGAGGCCGCGCCGGCGGAGCCGCTGCCGGCGCAGCTGCAGGCGCTGGCGGCGATGGCCACCCAGCCCGAGCTGGGCGACGACGAGCTGGCCGCGCGCATCGAGCGCCTGGCCCAGCAGGCCGCCGCCGCCGAGCAGTCCCAGCTGGCGCGCCAGCTGCAGGCCGCGCTGCGCCAGCTGCACGAGCAGCCCGACGCGCGCGCCGAGGTGCGTGCCGCGCTGGTGCAGACCGCCGCGGCGCTGGCCACGCCGTTGCCAGCCCCGCCCCCGCCCTCCGCCCCCACGCCGCCGCCGGCCGAGGTCGACGACGAGTTGCGCGAGATCTTCCTCGAGGAGTCGCGCGAGGTGATCGGCGACGCGCGCGCCGCGCTGCAGCGCCTGGCGGTGCGGCCCGACGACCTGCAGGAACTGACCGCGGTGCGCCGCGCCTTCCACACCCTCAAGGGCAGCTCGCGCATGGTCGGGCTGCGTGACTTCGGCGAGGCGGCCTGGGCCTGCGAGCAGCTGTACAACGCCCGCCTGGCCAGTGCCCCCAGCCTGGACCCGGCGCTGCAGGTCTTCACCGCCGAGGCACTTGGCCATCTGGGCGACTGGACCGAGGCCGTTGCCGAGGGCCGCGACGCCGGCCTGCGGCCCGACCCGCTGGTGCGCGCCGCCGACGCGCTGCGCCTGCGGGGCGAGCGCCTGGCCATCGCCGATGCCCTGTCCGAGACGAGGGCCGTCGCGGCGGCGCCCGTCGCCGAGACGGCGGCCGACGGGCTGGTGCTGGATGCCGGGCGGCCCGCGCCGGGGGCTGAACCCTCCGACCAGCCCTTCGAGGTCACCCAGCCCTGGCCGGCCCCCGTGCCGGCCCCCGCGGCGCCTGCCGACGCGCCGGCCTTGGACTTCGAGTTCGACCTGGACAGTGGCGAGATCCATGCCGCGGCGCCCGACCCGCTGTCGGCGCGCATCCCCGATCTGCCCAGTGCCGCCGACCTGGACCTGACGCTGCCCATGGCCGAGCTGCCGCCCGCCACCGCGCCGGCGGCGCCGGCACCCGTGGCCGAAGCGGCCTTCGACCTGGACCTGGGCGCGCTCGAGGCCGAGGCGCAGCGTGCCGCGGCAGGGATCGGCGGCGGCCGCGGCGGCGACGCGCCGGCCGCACCGCCGGCGCCCGCCGACTTCAACCTGCTCGACCTGCCGACCATCGACCTGCCTGCCGGGGCCCCTGGGCTGCCGGCCACGCAGGCCGTCGAGATCGACGCCGCGTCCTTCGACGCGCTGTTTGCGCCCACCGAGGCCGAGAAGACGCAGCCCCTGCCGCCGCCGGCGCAGCCGCCGGAGCCGGCCGCGGTGCCGGCGCCGCCGCTGGACCTGGATCTGGCGCTGGATCTGGACGAGGCGACGCCGGGCCGTGCACGGCCGGAAACCCCGGCCGCGGCCCCCGGCGACACCCAGGTCGACCTGTCGTTCGAGCCGCCGGCGGCCGCGCCGGCCCACGGCGATCTGCCGGCCGAACCCGAGCCGGCCCACGGCGATCCGCACCCCGAGCCCGAGCCCGAGCCCGAGCTGGGCCCGGCGGTTGCCGAGCCGGCCGCGGCCAGCAGCGTGGCGCATGCCGAGCCCCCGGTGCCAGCGGTCTCGACCCCAGCCGAGGCCGCGCCGGCGCCTGCGGCCGAGATCCCGCCGGCATTGCCGGCCGAGATCCCGCCGCCGCCGCCGGCCGAGGGCCCGGCCCCCGCCGACGACGAGCCGGTCAAGGTGATCGGGCCGCTGCGCATCCCGATCCCGCTGTTCAACATCTTCCTCAACGAGGCCGACGAGCGCTCGCGGCGCCTGTGCACCGAACTGGCCGAGTGGGCGCTGGAGCATGAGCGGCACCCGCTGGCCGAGAGCAGCGAGGCGCTGGCCCATGGCCTGGCCGGCGCGTCGGGCACGGTGGGCTATGCCGAGCTGTCGGCGCTGGCGCGCGCGCTGGAGCATGCGCTGATGCGTTCGCGGGCCGCCGGCCGCGGCCGGGCCGGCGAGGCCCAGCTCTTCGTCGACGCCGCCGAGGAGATCCGCCGGCTGCTGCACCAGTTTGCGGCCGGCTTCCTGCGCCCGGTGCCCCCCGAGCTCCTGGAACGCCTGGCCGAGCACGAGCGCCTGCCCATGCCCTCGCCCGATGCGGCGCTGCCCGACACCACCAGCTCGGGCGACACGCTGCGGCCGGCCGAGGGCCTGCGCCTGGTGGCCGATGCCGCGCGCGGCGGCTCGCCGCTGCCCCGCGCCGAGGCGCCCGAGGACGAGATCGACGCCACCGACGCCGTCGATCCCGAGCTCTTCGAGATCTTCGAGGAGGAGGCCGACGAGCTGCTGCCGCGGCTGCAGGCCTCGCTGCGCGACTGGCACGAGCGGCCGGCTGACGGCGCGCCGCCGGCCGCCTGCATGCGCGTGCTGCATACCTTCAAGGGTGGCGCGCGGCTGGCCGGCGCGATGCGCCTGGGCGAGATGGCGCACCGGCTCGAGTCGGCCATCGAGCACCTGACGGCGCATGGCGCCAGCCCCGGCGCCGCGGGCATCGAGCCGCTGCTGGCGCGCGCCGATGCGATGGCCAACGCCTTCGCCGCGCTGCGCGACGCGCCGCGCGCGCAGCCTGGGGCACCGGCTGCCCCTCCGCCGTTGCCGGTCGCCGACGCGGGCGACGCGGCAGCGGCGCTGCCGGCGGACTTGGCGCCGCCCGATGCGGCGCTGCCGCACCAGGTGCCGCAGCCCGCGGACAGGGCGCCGGCCATCGACTGGGCGCGCTTCGTCGCCGCGTCCCCGGCGCAGTCGGCCGAGCCGCCGGCACCCGAGGCCACGGTGGCCGCGCTGGCCGGCGCCGTGCGCGTGCGCGCGGCGCTGCTCGACCGCCTGGTCAACCAGGCCGGCGAGGTCAGCATCGCCCGCGCGCGCATCGAGGCCGACCTGCGCCAGATGCAGGGCGCGCTGGGCGACCTGGGCGAGGCCATGGAGCGCATGCGCCGCCAGCTGCGCGACATCGAGCTGCAGGCCGAGACGCAGATCAGCTCGCGGCTGGAGGCGGCCAAGGCGGTGGGCGCCTCGTTCGACCCGCTGGAGATGGACCGCTACACGCGCTTCCAGGAGCTGACGCGCTTCCTCGCCGAGTCGGTCAACGACGTCGGCACGCTGCAGCGCGGCCTGCAGCGCACCGTGCAGTCCACCGAGGACCAGCTGGCGGCACAGGCGCGCCTCACGCGCGAGCTGCAGGACGACCTGCTGCGCACGCGCATGGTCGAGTTCGAGAGCCTGGCCGAGCGCCTGTACCGCACGGTGCGCCAGGCCTCCAAGGAGACCGGCAAGCCGGTGCGCCTGGACATCGAGGGCGGTGCGATCGAGGTCGACCGCGGCGTGCTCGAGCGCATGGCCGGCAGCTTCGAGCACCTGCTGCGCAACGCCGTGGCGCATGGCATCGAGGACGCCGCCGGGCGCGCCGCCGCCGGCAAGGACGCCAGCGGGCGCATCACGATCAGCGTGGCCCAGGCCGGCAACGAGGTGGCGCTGGAGTTCGCCGACGACGGCGGCGGGCTGGACCTGGCGCGCATCCGCCAGCGCGCGCTGGAGCGCGGGCTGCTGGACGCCGCGTCCGAGGTGCCCGACGCCGAACTGGGCCAGCTGATCTTCGAGCCCGGCTTCAGCACCGCCGCCGCCGTCACCGAGCTGGCCGGCCGCGGCGTCGGCCTGGACGTGGTGCGCGCCGAGGTGGTGGCGCTGGGCGGCCGTGTCGAGACGCTCAGCGAGCCGGGCCAGGGCACCCGCTTCCGCCTGCTGCTGCCGCTGACCACGGCGGTGACCCAGGTCGTCGAGTTGCGCTGCGGCACGCTGCACGTGGCGGTGCCGGCCAACCTGATCGAGATCGTGCGCCGCATCGACGTCGACGAGATGCAGCAGGCCTACGACGCCGGCCGCTACACGCTGGCCGGCGAGGTGCTGCCCTTCTACTGGCTGCCGGCGCTGCTGGGCACCGGCACCCGCGGCGAGCTGAACCAGCGCACCGAGGTGCTGGTGGTGGTGCGCAGCGCCTCGCAGCGCGTGGCGCTGCATGTCGACGAGGTGGTCGGCAACCAGGAGGTGGTGGTCAAGAACGTCGGCCCGCAGCTGGCGCGGGTGCCTGGGCTGACCGGTGTCACGCTGCTGCCCTCGGGCGCGGTGTCGCTGATCTACAACCCGGTGGCGCTGGCCGGCGTGTACGGCGCCGCGGCGCTGGCGCTGATGAACCAGCCGGCGGCGGTGGTGGCCGACGGCGGCGGCGACGCCGCGCCGCGTGCGCCGCTGGTGCTGGTGGTCGACGATTCGCTCACCGTGCGCCGCGTCACCCAGCGCCTGCTGCTGCGCGAGGGCTACCGCGTGGTCACCGCCAAGGACGGCCTGGACGCGCTGGAGAAGCTGGCCGCCGAGCGGCCGGTGGTGTTGCTGTCGGACATCGAGATGCCACGCATGGATGGCTTCGACCTGCTCCGCAACGTTCGTGCCGACAGCCGGCTGGCCGGGCTGCCGGTGGTGATGATCACGTCGCGGACTGCGCAAAAACACCGGGATGTGGCGCGCGAGCTGGGCGCCGACCATTACCTCGGCAAGCCGTTTGCCGAAGAAGAGTTGCTGTCCATCGTGGCGCGGCACGCCGCCGCGGGCGCCGCAGGCTGACCCTGCGGGCACGCGCCGGCTGCCGCGCCGCCGCTGGACGGCATGCGTCCTGAACCCAACCGGCAACCGAAGCACGCGCCATGTCCCGTGTGATCGACAAGCTGGCCGAACTCACCGGGCACCGCGACCGCGATGTGCTCGACGTGACACTGGCCGGCGCGCTGATGGACCTGCTGCGCCCACGCGGGGTGGCGGTGTACCGCTGCGTCGGCCACGACGACGACCGCCGCTGGCACTCGCGCGCCCGTCTGCGCCGCGGCGAGGTCGCCCCCGCCGCCGACGCGCTGTGGGTCGACCCCGAGACCCTGCCGCCGCTGCACGCAGCCCCCGACCGCCTGGCCTGCCTGAAGCGGCGCAAGGCGGTGATGCGCGCCGGCCCGCCGGCGATGGCCTACTTCGCGCTGGACGCCACCGGCGACGACACCGGCGTCGTCGAGATCGAGACCGGCAGCACGCTGTCGGCAGCCGACGCGCACATGGTCGTCAGCATCCTGCGCATCTACCGCAACTTCCACGCGCTGCTGGACTACAGCGAGCGCGACACCCTCACCGGCCTGCTCAACCGCAAGACCTTCGACGATGGCTTCCTGCGCCTGGCCGCCGAGATCGGGCGCGCCGGCGCCTGCCCCGACGGTGACCTCGACGGCCGCCGCCAGGCACCGCCGGGCAGCGGCTGGCTGGGCGTGATCGACATCGACCACTTCAAGCGCGTCAACGACACGCATGGCCACCTGATCGGCGACGAGGTGCTGCTGCTGCTGTCGCGGCTGATGCGCGGCAGCTTCCGCTACCACGACCAGCTCTATCGCTTCGGCGGCGAGGAGTTCGTCGTGCTGATGCGCTGCCAGGGCGCCGACAACGCCGCCGCCGCCTTCGAGCGCCTGCGCGCCGCCGTCGAGGCCTATGCCTTCCCGCGCGTGGGCCAGGTCACCGTCAGCATCGGCTTCGCCACGCTGCGCGCCGGCGACACGCCGGCCGAGGCCTTCGAGCGCGCCGACAAGGCCGTCTACCACGCCAAGCAGAACGGCCGCAACCGCGTCGCCGACTTTGCCGCACTGGTGGCCGCCGGGGAACTTGAGGAGCAGACCCGGGTCAGCGATCTCGAGCTGTTCTGACCCACGCGCGCTGCCGGCCCCGCCCGGGTCCGCCGCGCCCGCACTGCCCATGCCTGCCCCCGACCCTCTCGCGTCACGCCGGCGCTGCCTGCGCCTGCTGGGCGCCGCCGCCACGCTGCCTTGGTGGACCGTGGCCACTGCCCGGACCGAGGCGCCCATGCCCGCGCCTGCCGCGCTGCCGCCAGCCCCCGAGATCCACGAGTTCGACTGGCACGATGGCGTACGCGGCCGCGCCGTGCCGGTGCGCCTGGTGCTGCCGCGCGAGTCCGCCGCCGCGGCGCCGCTGCTGGTCGTCTCGCATGGCATCGGCGGCTCGCGCCGCGGCTACCGCTGGCTGGGCGAGCACCTGGCCGCGCGCGGCATGGCCAGCCTGCACCTGCAGCATGTGGGCAGCGACCGCTCGCTGTGGGGCGGCAACCCGCTGTCGCTGCTGCTGCGCCTGCACGATGCCGCCGACGAGGCCGAGGCGCTGCACCGCGTGCAGGACCTGCGCTTCGCGCTGGACCGGCTGCTGGCCGGGCCGCTGGCGGCGCGCGTCGACGCGGCACGCATCGTCGGCGCCGGCCACAGCTACGGTGCCAACACCATGATGCTGGCCATCGGCGCGCAGGTGCAGCGCGGTGGCCGCCCGCTGGACCTGCGCGACGAGCGGCTGCGCGCGGCGATCCTGATCTCGGCGCCGCCGTTCTACGGCGAGGGCGACCCCGCGCCCATCCTGTCCGCGCTGCGCGTGCCCTGCCTGCATGTGACGGCGACCGAGGACGTGATCCGCATCCCCGGCTACCACAGCGGCCCCGAGGACCGCGTGGCGCTGTACCAGGCCACCGGCAGCGCGCAGAAGTGGCTGGCGGTGTTCGAGGGCGGCTCGCACAGCGTCTTCACCGACCGCATGGCCAGCGGCGGCGTGCAGCTCAACGCGCGCGTCAAGGCCGCGACGCAGCAGCTGGTCCAGGCCTTCGTGCAGCAGGCCTTGCATGGTGACGGCGGCGCGCTGCGCGACTGGCCGCAGCAGCATGCCGCGCTGCTGGCGCGCTTCGAGGCGCCGGCGGCCGGCGCGCACACGGCGGCGGTCGCGCCACCGCGCGGCGCGCCGCCCGGTCAGCCCGCCCGCTTGACCACGGCGTAGCGCCGCAGCGTCGCCTCGCGCGCCGCGGCATGGTTCACCAGGGGCGCGGGGTAGTCGCTGCCCAGCGTGACGCCGGCCGCCGTCAGATCCACCGGCCGCGCCAGCCAGGGTGCATGGATCAGCTTGTCGGGCAGCCTGGCGAGTTCGGGCACGTAGCGGCGGATGAAGCGGCCGTCGGGGTCGAAGCGCCGGCTCTGGGCGACCGGGTTGAAGATGCGGAAGTAGGGCTGGGCGTCGCAGCCGCTGCTGGCCGCCCACTGCCAGCCGCCGTTGTTGGCGGCGAGGTCGAAGTCGTTGAGCTGGTTGGCGAACCAGGCCTCGCCGCGGCGCCAGTCCAGGCCCAGGTCCTTGCACAGGAAGCTGGCCACCACCATGCGCAGCCGGTTGTGCATGTAGCCGGTCTGCGCCAGCTGGCGCATCGCCGCGTCGACCAGCGGGTAGCCGGTGCGCCCTTCGCACCAGGCGGCGAACAGCGCGTCGGCATGCGCCCCATGCTCCCAGCGGATGGCGTCGTACTCGGGCTTGAAGCTGTGCCCGACGACCTGCGGGTGGTGGTGCAGCACCTGGTGGTAGAAGTCGCGCCAGACCAGCTCGGACAACCAGGTCTCGGCGCCGCGCGAGCCCGCCTGCATGCGCTGGTGGGCCTCGCGTGCCAGCCGGCGGATGCTGACGGTGCCGAAGCGCAGGTGCACGCTGAGGTAGCTGGGGCCCTTGACCGCCGGGTAGTCGCGCGCCTCGTGGTAGCGGTCGATGCGCTCGAGGAAGTCGGTCAGCAGTTCGGTGGCGCCGGCCGGGCCGCTGGGCAGCGCCAGCCGGTGCAGGTTGCTCGGCGCAAAGCCGAGCGCCTGCAACGCCGGCACGCCGCCGTCCAGGCCGGCCGGCCGCGGCGCCAGCGCCGCGGCGTGGCGCGCCACGGCGTGTGGCTGCAGGTCGGCCGGCTGCAGCCGGCGTAGCCAGGCGTTCTTGTAGGGCGTGAACACCGAGAACGGCGTGCCGCCCTGGGTCAGCACCTCGTCGCGCTCGAAGACCACATGGTCCTTGGACAGGTGCAGCGCCACGCCGATCTCGGCCAGCGCGCCGCGCGCCGCCGCGTCGCGCGCCAGCGCCGCCGGGTCGTCGTCGTGGTTGGCGTAGACCGCCTGCACGCCCAGACCCCGCGCCAGCGCCGCGATCTCGGCGACGGCATGGCCGTGGCGCACCAGCAGCCCGGCGCCCTCGATGCCATGCGAGGCCGCCAGCGCACGCAGCTCGGCGTCGACGCCCAGCAGGCTGTCGCGGATGAAGTCGACGCGGCGGTCGACGCGCGGCCCGCCGGCCTGGCCCCCGGCGGCCACGCCCTGGCCGGGCAGCGGGTCGAGGATGTCGCGGTCGAAGACGAAGGCGCACCACACCTGGCGCGCCTGTGCCAGCGCATGGGCCAGCGCCACGTGGTCGTCGGTGCGCAGGTCGCGGCGCAACCACACCAGCGCCTTGGCAATGGGCTTGTCAGACACGGCCGCGAGTGTGCGCGAGGAATAGAATCCCTGCCATGGGCAGCGGCGACCGCATCGACCTGACGAACCAGTTCCTGATCGCCATGCCGGGCATGGTCGACGAGACCTTTGCCGGCTCGGTGGTCTACCTGTGCGAGCACACCGACAAGGGTGCGCTGGGGCTGGTGATCAACAAGCCCATCGACATCAAGCTGCGCAACCTGTTCGAGCGCGTCGAGCTGGCGCTGGACCGCGACGAACTCGCCGAGCAGCCGGTCTATTTCGGCGGCCCTGTGCAGACCGAGCGCGGCTTCGTGCTGCACCGCGCCAGCAACGACGATGTCGGCCGCTACAACAGCACGCTGGCCATCCGCGGCGGGCTGGCGATGACCACCAGCAAGGACGTGCTGGAGGCGCTGGCCGAGGGCCATGGCCCGGCCCAGGTGCTGGTGACCCTGGGCTACAGCGGCTGGCAGGCCGGCCAGCTCGAGGACGAGCTGGCGCACAACGGCTGGCTCACCGTCGACGCCGACCCGGCGGTGATCTTCGACACCCCGGTCGAGCAGCGCTACGACAAGGCGCTCTCGCTGCTCGGCTTCGACCCGCGCATGCTGTCGCAGGAGGCCGGCCATGCGTGACGCGGAGGGCCTGCTGCCGGCCGCGCCAGGGGCTGGTGCGCGCAGCTTTCTCGCCTTCGACTACGGCACCCGCCGCGTCGGCGTGGCCAGCGGCAACACGCTGCTGGGGCAGGCCACGCCGCTGACCACGCTGACCCAGGAGGGCGACGCGCGCTTCGCCGCCATCGCCCGGCTGCTGGACGAGTGGCACCCCGACGCGCTGGTCGTGGGCGTGCCCGTGTTTCCCGACGGCGCGGCGCACGAGAACACGCGCCGCGCGCAGCGCTTCGCGCGCCAGCTGCAGGGCCGCTTCGGGCTGCCGGTGCACGAGGTCGACGAGCGCTACACCACCACCGAGGCGCTGGCCGCCGGCGCCCGCGGCGACGCCGCCGACGCCGCCGCCGCGGCCATCATCCTCGAGCAGCACCTGCACGCGCTGGACGCGCGCCGCGGCGGCCATGCCGCCGGCGGCCACGCCGAGCCCTCGCATGGCTGAGCCGGCCCAGGCGGCTCAGGCTGCGCCGGGGGCGCCGGACGCCGAGGCCCTGTACGCCTTGCTGCGCGAGCAGCTGGCGGCCGGCCTGCGGCCCGGCGAGCGCCTGGTGGGGATCTGGCGCGGCGGCGCCTGGCTGGCCGAGCGGCTGCAGGCCGACCTGGGGCTGGCCGGCCCGCCCGGCGTGCTCAGCAGCACCCTGCACCGCGACGACTACGGCGCCCGCGGCCTGTCCACCAGTGCCGCCAGCACCCAGCTGGCCTTCGAAGTCGAAGGCGCCGACATCCTGCTCGTCGACGACGTGCTCTATACCGGGCGCACCGTGCGCGCCGCGCTCAACGAGCTCTACGACTTCGGCCGCCCGGCGCGGGTGCGCCTGGCGGTGCTGGCCGACCGCGGCGGCCGCGAGCTGCCGGTGGCCGCCGACTTCGCCGCCGCCACCGTGGTGCTGCCCGCGGCGCAGCGCCTGTCGCTGCTGCGCGGCGCCGATGGCCGCTTCGGCTTCACCCTGCGGGACCGGGCCTGATGCGTTCGCGCCGCAACCCGCAGCTCAACGAGCATGGCGAGCTGATCCACCTGCTGTCCATCGAGGGCCTGCCGCGCGCCGTGCTCGAGCAGATCCTGGACACCGCCGGCACCTTCCTGTCGGTCAACGACCGCGACGTGAAGAAGGTGCCGCTGCTGCGGGGCAAGAGCGTGTTCAACCTGTTCTTCGAGAACAGCACGCGCACCCGCACCACCTTCGAGATCGCCGCCAAGCGCCTCAGCGCCGACGTCATCAACCTGGACATCGCGCGCAGCAGCACGGCCAAGGGCGAGAGCCTGCTCGACACCATCGCCAACCTGTCGGCGATGCAGGCCGACCTGTTCGTGGTGCGCCACAGCGAGAGCGGCGCGCCCTACCTGATCGCCCAGCATTGCGCGCCGCATGTGCACGTGGTCAACGCCGGCGACGGCCGCCACGCCCACCCCACGCAGGCGCTGCTGGACATGTACACCATCCGCCACTTCAAGCGCGAGTTCGCGCCGCTGGTGGTGGCCATCGTCGGCGACATCGCGCACTCGCGCGTGGCGCGCAGCGACATCCACGCGCTGGCCACGCTGGGCGTGGCCGAGATCCGCGCCGTCGGGCCCAAGACGCTGGTGCCCGGCGACCTGGCCGGCATGGGCGTGCGCGTCTGCCACGACCTGCGCGAGGGCCTGCGCGACGCCGACGTGGTGATCATGCTGCGCCTGCAGAACGAGCGCATGAGCGGGGCGCTGCTGCCCAGCGCCGCCGAGTTCGCCAAGAGCTGGGGCCTGACGCCCGAGAAGCTGGCGCTGGCCAAGCCCGACGCCATCGTGATGCACCCGGGGCCGATCAACCGCGGCGTCGAGATCGACTCGGCGGTGGCCGACGGCGGCCAGAGCGTGATCCTGCCCCAGGTCACCTTCGGCATCGCGGTGCGCATGGCGGTGATGGGCACCATCGCCGGCAACGCCGCATGAGCCCGGTCCGGCTCTCCCGTCTGCGCGCGCGCCCCCTCGGGGTGACGGCGTGCCGCGCCGAGGGGGCGCCATGAACCTGCTGATCCAGAACGGCCGCGTGATCGACCCCGGCAGCGGGCGCGACGAGCGCGCCGACGTCGCCGTGGCCTCGGGCCGCATCGTCGCCATCGGCGGCGTGCCGGCGGGCTTTGCCGCCGACCGGGTGATCGACGCCGGCGGGCTGGTCGTCGCGCCGGGCCTGGTCGACCTGTGCGCGCGGCTGCGCGAGCCGGGCCAGGAACAGGCCGGCATGCTGGAGAGCGAACTGGCCGCCGCGGCCGCCGGCGGCGTCACCAGCCTGGTCTGCCCGCCCGACACCGACCCGGTGCTCGACGAGCCGGGGTTGGTGGAGATGCTGAAGTTCCGCGCACGCAAGCTGTCGCGCTGCCGGGTGTTCCCGTTGGGCGCGCTGACGCGCCAGCTGCAGGGCGCGGCGCTGACCGAGATGGCCGAGCTCAGCGAGGCCGGCTGCGTCGGCTTCGGCCAGGCCGACGCGCCGGTGGCCGACACCCAGGTGCTGCTGCGTGCGCTGCAGTACGCCGCCACCTTCGGCTTCACGGTGTGGCTGCGGCCGCAGGACGCCTGGCTGGGCCAGGGCGTCGCCGCCGCTGGCGCCGTGGCCACGCGGCTGGGCCTGGCCGGCGTGCCGGTGCTGGCCGAGACGGTGGCGCTGCACACCCTCGTCGAGCTGGTGCGCGCCACGCGCGCCCGCGTGCACCTGTGCCGGCTGTCCAGCGCCGCCGGCGTGGCGCTGCTGCGCGCGGCCAAGGCCGAGGGCCTGCCGATCAGCGCCGACGTCAGCATCCATTCGCTGCACCTGACCGACGTCGACATCGGCTACTTCAACGCCGACATGCGCCTGGAGCCGCCGCTGCGCCAGGGCCCCGACCGCGCCGCGCTGCGCGCCGCGCTGGCCGACGGCACGCTGGACGCGCTGGTCTCCGACCACGACCCGGTGGCCGACGATGCCAAGCAGCTGCCCTTCGCCGAGGCCGAGCCCGGCGCCACCGGGCTGGAGCTGCTGCTGGCGCTGGCGCTGCGCTGGGGCCACGACGAGGGCCTGCCGCTGGCGCAGACGCTGGCGCGTGTCAGCAGCGGCCCGGTGGCCGTGCTGGGCGATGCGCTGGGGCCGCTGGCGGCCAGCGCCGGTCGCGTCGTCGAGGGCGGCGTCGCCGACCTGTGCCTGTTCGACCCCGACGCCGAGTGGGCGCTGGACCCGGCGGCGCTGGTCAGCCAGGGGCGGCACACGCCCTTCGCCTTCGGATCCACCGGGATGATGCTGCGCGGCCGCGTGCACGCCACCGTGGTGGCCGGCACGCTGGCCTACGAAGCGGCGCGCTGATCCGGGCCGGCCCTGTCCTCATGCGCGACGGCGCGGCGGCATGGCGGTCGGCGCCCCTGGGTGCCTGGCGGCTGCTGCGCTGCGCGCTGCACCTGCTGCACGGCATGGCGGTGATGGCGCTGCGCTTCCCGCGCCTGGACGCCGCCGGCCGCCAGGCGCGCATCGCGTGGTGGTCGGCCGGGCTGCTGCGCGCGCTGGGCCTGCGGCTGGAGGTGCAGGGCGTGGCGCCGCGCGCTGGCGGCACGCTGCTGGTGGCCAACCACGTGAGCTTCCTCGACATCGCCGCCATCCACGCCGTGGTGCCGCAGGCGCGCTTCGTGTCCAAGGCCGAGGTGCAGGACTGGCCGCTGCTGGGCTGGCTGATCCGTGGCGCCGGCACGCTGTTCATCCAGCGCGAGCGGCGCCGCGACGCGATGCGCGTGGTGCACGACAGCGCCGCGGCGCTGCAGCGCGGCGAGACGGTGGCGGTGTTCCCCGAGGGCACCACCGGCGCCGGCGCGCGCCTGCTGCCCTTCCACGCCAACCTGCTGCAGGCGGCGGTGGCCACGGCCACGCCGCTGCAGCCGGTGGCGCTGCGCTATGCGGCGCCGGGCCAGCGCTTTGCGCGGGCGGTGGAATACGTGGGCGAGACGACGATGCTGCAGAGCCTGTGGCGCATCGCCTGCGCGCGCGGGCTGGTGGTGCGGGTGGCGCTGCTGCCGCCGGTGGGCAGTGCCCATGCCGACCGCCGCGCGCTGGCCGCCCACCTGCGCGGGCTGCTGCAGGGGCAGCTGGACACCGGCTGAGGACCGGCTGTGGCCGATCTTGCGGCCGCCGCTGCCGCCAGCCGCCCCGCAGTCAGGTGCTCTTCTGCGCGCCCTGCGCCGCCACCGCCGCCGCCGCCTTGGCCGCCGCCTCGGCGTCGCCCAGGTAGTAGTGCCGCAGCGGCCGCAGCTGCTCGTCGAGCTCGTAGACCAGCGGGATGCCGTTGGGGATGTTGAGGCCCACGATGTCGGCGTCGGAGATGCCGTCCAGGTGCTTGACCAGCGCGCGGATGCTGTTGCCATGCGCGGCGATCAGCAGCCGGCGCCCGACGCGCAGCGCCGGCGCGATGCGGTCGTCCCAGAAGGGCACGACGCGCTCCACGGTGTCCTTCAGGCACTCGGTCAGCGGCACCTGGCCGGGCTCGAGCTTGGCGTAGCGGCGGTCCTGGTGTTCGCGGCGCGGGTCGTCGGCGGCCAGTGGCGGCGGCGGCACGTCGTAGCTGCGGCGCCAGACCAGCAGCTGCTGGTCGCCGTACTGGCGCGCGATGTCGGCCTTGTTCAGGCCCTGCAGCGCGCCGTAGTGGCGCTCGTTCAGGCGCCAGTCGTGCACCACCGGCAGCCAGGTGCGCTCCAGCTGGTCCAGCGCATGCCACAGCGTCCAGGTGGCGCGCTGCAGCACCGAGGTGTAGGCGACGTCGAAGTCGTAGCCCGCCTCCTTCAGCAGCCGCCCGGCCTGCTGCGCCTGGGCCACGCCGGTGGCCGTGAGCGGCACGTCGGTCCAGCCGGTGAAGCGGTTCTCCAGGTTCCAGGTCGATTCCCCGTGGCGGATCAGGACGAGCTTGTGCATGGGCGCGAATTCTATAATTCGCCGCTTTGTCCGAGGCCCCGTGCAGCCACTGCTGCCGGCCGCCGACCACCACCAACCGCCGCTATCCGCCGTGAACTTCCTGCTCGAGAACTGGTACCTGATCGTGGCTGCCTTCGCCTCCGGGGCGCTGCTGGTGTGGCCGATGGTGCGCGGCGGCGGCGGCGCCTTCGTCGTCGGCGTGCACGAGGCGGTGCGCCTGATCAACCGCGAGAAGGGGCAGCTGATCGACGTCTGCGAGGCCGCCGAGTACGCCGCCGGCCATGCCAACGGCGCGCGCCATGTGCCGCTGGGCCAGCTCGACGGGCACAAGGACCTGCCCAGCAACAAGGCGCTGCCGCTGATCGTGATGTGCCCCACCGGCATGCGCGCGCGCCGCGCCGTCGCCCAGTTGCGCAAGGCCGGCTACGACAAGGCCTTCGCCGTGGCCGGCGGCACCAATGCCTGGCGCGACGCCGGCATGCCGACCGAGAAGTCGGCGGCCTGAGCCCGCCTGCGCGCCCGCTGCTCGCCTGCAAGGCAATGGCCCCGTGCCCGGCACTGGCTCGCCGCGGCGCAGACAATCCGGCCATGCCCATCCAGCGCGGCGCAGCGCCGCGGCCTGCCAGGAAGCCCGCATGAAGCCGGTCAAGATGTACACCACCCAGGTCTGTCCGTTCTGCGTGCGCGCCAAGGCGCTGCTGCAGCAGCGCGGCGTGCTGCAGATCGACGAGGTCCGCGTCGACCTGGATCCGGAGCAGCGCCAGCAGATGATGGCCCTCACCGGCCGCCGCACCGTGCCGCAGATCTTCATCGGCGACACCCACGTGGGCGGCTGCGACGACCTGATCGCGCTGGATCAGCGCGGCGGCCTGATGCCGCTGCTGGGCGCGGCCTGAGCGCCGGCGGCGCCGCGGCCTGCCCCGCCGCTGCGGGGGAAGCCGTCACGGGGGGCTGGGCGATAATCCCCGGCTTACGCCCGCGCCGCAGCCTGCGCGCCGGGCGGCTCCTGCTCCCGCTGCACGGCGCTTCGCCGGCGGGCCCGAACTCCTGAACGACCCCACCACCATGGCCGACGAGACCCCCGTGTTCCAGATCCAGCGCATGTACCTGAAGGACCTGTCGCTGGAGCAGCCCAATTCGCCGCAGATCCTGCTGGAGCAGTCGCAGCCACAGGTCGACATCAACCTGGCGATGGGCGCGGAGCAGGTCGCCGACGGCGTCTACGAGGTCACCGTCGCCGCCACCGTCACGACCAAGGTCAAGGACAAGGTGCTGTTCCTGGTCGAGGCCAAGCAGGCCGGCATCTTCGAGATCCGCAACGTGCCGCAGGAGCAGATGCAGGGGATCATCGGCATCGTCTGCCCGCAGATGGTCTACCCCTACCTGCGCGCCATCGTCTCCGACGTCTGCACGCGCGCCGGCTTCCCGCCCATCCTGCTCACCGAGGTGAACTTCCAGGCCATGTTCGAGGCCCAGCAGGCACAGGCCGAGAAGGCCCAGGGCAACGGCGGCTCGCCGATCATCACCAGCGTCAACTGAGCCCGCGGGGCGGTCCGGTGTTGGCGCGCCTGCCGCCCTGCCGCCTGCGATGAAGGTCGCGATCCTCGGCGCCGGCGCCTGGGGCACGGCACTCGCCGTGGCCGCGGCACGGCAGCACGACACCCTGCTGTGGGTGCGCGACCCGGCGCAGGCCGCCGCGATGGCGGCGCAGCGTCGCAACACCCGCTACCTGCCCGAGGCCGAGCTGCCGCCGGCCCTGGGCCTGGGCGCCGACCTGCCTGCCGTGCTGGCGCATGGCGAGCGCGGGCTGACGATCATCGCCACGCCGATGGCCGGGCTGCGCGGCCTGCTGCAGCGGCTGCCGCGCGGGCGCGGCGTGCTGTGGCTGTGCAAGGGCTTCGAGGCCGGCAGCGGTGCGCTGGGGCACGAGATCGCGCGCGAGCTGCGCCCCGATGCGCCCTGCGGCGTGCTGTCGGGGCCCAGCTTCGCGCAGGAGGTGGCACGTGGCCAGGCCACCGCCCTGGTGGCCGCCAGCGACGACGGCGCGCTGCGCGACGCCGCCGTCGAGGTCTTCCATGGCGACGCCTTGCGCGTCTACACCAGCACCGACCTGGTCGGCGTCGAGGTCGGCGGCGCGGTGAAGAACGTGATGGCCATCGCCACCGGCATCCTCGACGGGCTGCCGGGGGCCGGCCAGAACGCGCGTGCCGCGTTGATCACGCGCGGCCTGGCCGAGATGACGCGGCTCGGCCTGGTGCTGGGTGCGCAGGCCGAGACCTTCATGGGCCTGTCGGGGCTGGGCGATCTGGTGCTCACGGCCACCGGCGACCTGTCGCGCAACCGCCGCGTCGGCCTGCTGCTGGCCGCCGGCCAGACGCTGGACCAGGCGCTGCAGTCGCTGGGCCATGTGGCCGAGGGCGTGGCCAGCGCGCCGGTGGTGCTGGCGCGCGCGCGGGCGCTGGGCGTCGAGATGCCCATCACCGAAGCCGTGGTCGAGGTGCTGCAAGGCCGGCTGGCGCCGCCCGAGGCGATGCGCCGGCTGATGGCGCGCGACGCGCGGCCGGAGTCGCAGGCCTAGCCCCAGGCGCACGGCGTTCACGGCCCCCGCGCCAGAATCGCCTCTGCGGGGCCCTGGGGCGCACCCCGGGTCTGGCCCAGGGTTCGCCGCGTTGGCTGCCAGGTCGGGCTCAGCCGCCGCCGGCGTAGCCGTTCTGCCGCCAGGCCTCGAACACCACCACCGCCACGGCGTTGCTCAGGTTCAGGCTGCGCTGCTGCGGCCGCATCGGCAGGCGCACGCGCTGCGCCGCAGGGAAGCTGTCACGCAGTTCGGCCGGCAGGCCGGCGCTCTCGCTGCCGAAGACCAGCCAGTCGCCGACCTGCCACTGCACCTGCGCGAAGGGCGTGCTGCCACGCGTGGTGAGGGCGAAGCAGCGCCCGGGCTCGGGGGCTTCGGCGTCCAGCAGCGCGCCCCACGATGCATGGCGGCGCACCGCCGCCCACTCGTGGTAATCCAGCCCGGCGCGGCGCAGCAGCTTGTCCTCCATCTCGAAGCCCAGCGGCTCGACCAGGTGCAGCGTGCAGCCGGTGTTGGCCGCCAGCCGGATCACGTTGCCGGTGTTGGGCGGGATCTCGGGATGGACGAGGACGATGTGGAACATGGGCAGAGCGGGCCGTGGCCGGGCAGTGTCGCTCAGGCGGCCGGCCGGGCGGCGGCCGCCTCGTGCGGCGGCGGCGTGCGCGCGAACACCCAGCACTCGATGCGCGCGGCGCCGGCGCGGCGCAGCACCTGCGCCGCCGCGGCCAGCGTCGCGCCGGTGGTCATCACGTCGTCGACCAGCGCCAGGGTCTGCCCGGCCAGTGCCTCGCGCCGTCCGGGTTCGACGTAGAACGCGCCGCGCAGGTTTCGCTGCCGCGCGCGCCGGTCCAGCGCGCTCTGTGCCGGCGTGTCGAGCAGCCTCAGCAAGCGACCCTCGTCGAGGGCCCAGCCACCGCGCCGCGCCAGTGCGCGTGCCAGCAGCGCCGCCTGGTCGTAGCCGCGTTGCCGCAGTCGCGCCGGCGACAGCGGCAGGGGCAGCAGTCGCAGCGCCTGGGCCCCGTGCCCGCGCAGCGCGCGCTGCAGCAGCCGGGCAAAGCAGCCGGCCAGTTCGACCCGCTCCTGGAACTTGAAGGCGCCGATCAGGCGGTCCCAGGGGAACGCGTAGTCGACCGCACAGACCGTCGCGTCGAAGGGCGGCGGCTCGGCCAGGCAGGCGCCGCATGCCGTGGCCGCCACGCCCAGCCCCAGCCCGCAGCGCGCGCAGCGCGGGCGCGGCGCGGCGAAGCGGGCCATGCAGTCGGCGCACAGCGCCGCCGCACCGCCGCTGGTCCAGCGGCGGCAGATCTCGCAGGGGCTGGGCAGGGTGGCGAGGGCGCGGGCGAGCATGTCGGCGTGCGGGAGAAACGCGCTGCCTATACTGCCTGTCATGGGTGAAGCTGGTCATGCCGAGCGCCGTGCGAGTCCGTCGGCCAGGGGAGCCGAGGCGGGTGCGGGGCCGCAGACGCTTGCGCTGGCGCGCGCCGCCTCCCGGCTGACGCGCGCCGCCGAGCCGCCCTGGCTGCACGCCGAGGCCGCGCGGCGCATGGCCGAACGCCTGCCCTGGATCCGTCTGCAGCCGCGCCGCGTGCTGGACTGGATGGCCCACACCGGCGCCAGCGATGCGCTGCTGCGCCAGGCCTACCCCGAGGCCGAGGTCGTCGCCGTCGAGGCCGATGCCGAGCGCGCCGTGGCCACGGCCGTGGCCAGGCCGCAGGCCGGCTGGCGGCGCTGGCTGCCCGGCGTGCGGCAGGCGCCGCAAGTGCTCACGCCGGATGCCGTGCCTGCCGGCTCGGCGCAGCTGCTGTGGGCCAACATGGCGTTGCACGGGCTGGGCGATCCCGATGCCGTGTTCAGCGCCTGGCACGCGGCGCTGCAGCCGGGCGGTTTCCTGATGTTCTCGACGCTGGGCCCGGGCACGCTGCCCGAACTGCGCACGCTGTACGCAGCCCAGCGCTGGGGTCCGGCGGGCGCCGATTTCGTCGACATGCACGACCTGGGCGACGCGCTGGTGCGCGCCGGCCTGGCCGACCCCGTGATGGACCAGGAGACGATCACGCTGACCTGGGCCGAGCCCGAGGCGGCCCTGTCCGAGCTGCGCAGCCTGGGCGCTAACCTGGCGCCGCGGCGCCACCCGGGTCTGCGCACGCCGCGCTGGCGCGAGCGCCTGTGCGCGGCCCTGCCGCGCGACGCGCAGGGCCGCGTGACGCTGCGCTTCGAGCTCGTCTACGGCCATGCCTTCCGCGTGCAGCGCGGGCCGCGGCTGCAGGCCGAGACGCGCATCGGCGTCGACGAGCTGCGCGCGCAGGCGCGCGCCGCCGGGCCGGGGCGGCGCGATACCTGAGTGCGCCGGGCCGGAACCCCGCTGGAGACTGCTACCCCCTCCCATATAATTCGTCGGTTATGCAGCGCGCTGATCGCGTCGCGAGGGCTTGTCCCTCGCGCCTTCCGGGTTGCATCGCCAGCCCGTAGCATTCTTGGTGAGCCCCCGTGCTCCGGCCTTGACCCGCGTCAGCCCTGACCTCCCCGATGACCGCCACCGTCGCCCCCCGCACCTGGCCGCTGCCGCCGCAAGCGGCGGCGCCCGCGTGGCGCTTCGGGCGCGAGGTGGTGGTGGCGCCCGGCGACAGTGCCGCCGGCCCGGTCACCGCGCTGCAATGGGCGCTGCGCCGCAACTGCTCGCTGACGCCACGCCAGGTGCTCGGCGCCTACGCGCTGCTGGCCGCGATCTCGCTGGCCGTCGGCGCCTTCTTCTACTGGCAGGGCGCGCCGCTGGTGCTGGCCTTTGCGGGGCTCGAGCTGGCGGCGCTGGGCGTGGCGCTGTGCGCCTTCGCGCGCCACGCCGGGGACGGCGAATGGCTGACGCTGCGCGGCCGCTCGCTGTGTGTCGAGCTGGCCGTGGCCGAGCGCCGTGAGCGCACCGAATTCGCCACCGACTGGCTGCGCGTCGAGCCGGTTGCCGGCCAGGGCTCGCTGGTCGAGCTCAGCGGCCAGGGTCGGCGCGTCTGCGTCGGCCGCCACCTGCGCCCCGAGCTGCGCGAGGCCTTCGCGCAGGAACTCCGCCGCGCCGTGCGCCGCACGTGCGCGGCCACCGCACCGTGACCGATCTGGACTGAAGAGCACACGATGAAGACATCGACCTCCCTGTGGCAGCGTGCCCCTCGCTGCATGCTGGCGCTGGCCGCGCTGCTGCACTCGGCCGCGGCGCTGGCCGTCGGCAACCTGCCCGGCGGTCCGGCGGTGAACCAGCTCAACCTGCACCCGCCGATGAGCAAGATCGCCGAGCAGCAGTACGACCTGCACACGATCATGCTGGTCATCTGCCTGGTGATCTTCATCGCCGTGTTCGGGGTCATGTTCTATTCGATCCTCAAGCACCGCAAGTCGCTGGGCGCCAAGCCGGCCACCTTCCACGAGAGCGTGGCCGTCGAGATCGCCTGGACCGTGGTGCCGCTGCTGATCGTGATCGGCATGGGCGCGATGGCGACCAAGGCGGTGGTGGCCATGAAGGACACCAGCAACGCCGACCTCACCATCAAGGCCACCGGCTACCAGTGGAAGTGGGGCTACGACTACATCACTGGCGAGGGCGAGGGCATTGCCTTCCTGTCGACGCTGGACACCGCGCACCGCGTGATGTCCGACACCGGCAAGCCCGCCGGCGACAACTACCTGCTGAAGGTCGACAACCCGCTGGTGGTGCCGGTGGGCAAGAAGGTGCGCATCGTCACCACTGCCAACGACGTGATCCACGCCTGGATGGTGCCCAGCCTGGGCGTCAAGCAGGACGCGATCCCGGGCTTCGTGCGCGACACCTGGTTCCGCGCCGAGAAGACCGGCGACTTCTACGGCCAGTGCGCCGAGCTGTGCGGCAAGGAACACGCCTACATGCCGATCCACGTCAAGGTGGTCGAGGCGGCCGAGTACACGATGTGGGTGGCCGAGCGCAAGAAGGCGATGGCCGCCGCCGCCGACGACCCGAACAAGGTCTGGCAGCTGGCCGAGTTGGTCGCGCGCGGCGAGAAGGTCTATGCCGCCAACTGCGCCGCCTGCCACCAGGCCAGCGGCAAGGGCGCCGGCCCGATCAAGGCGCTGGACGGCAGTGCCATCGTCACCGGCGAGCCGGCAGCGATGATCAAGATCATGCTCAACGGCGCGGGCAACGGCGCCATGCCGGCCTGGAAGCAGCTCAGCGACACCGAGCTGGCCGCCGTCATCACCTACACCAAGAACGCCTGGGGCAACCAGACCGGCAAGCTGGTGCAGCCGACCGAGTTGGCCGCTGCCCGCAAGTCCTGATCTGACCGCCGCCAGAACCCTGAGGAACCCACGATGAGTGCCGTACTCGATCACACCGGCGGTCACGCCGACCACCACGACGACCACGCCCACCACCCGCATGGCTGGCGGCGCTGGCTGTTCGCGACGAACCACAAGGACATCGGCACGATGTACCTGCTGTTCTCGTTCGCGATGCTGATGGTCGGCGGCGTGCTGGCGCTGCTGATCCGCGCCGAGCTGTTCCAGCCCGGCCTGCAGCTGGTGAACCCCGAGCTGTTCAACCAGCTCACCACCATGCACGGCCTGATCATGGTGTTCGGCGCCATCATGCCGGCCTTCGTGGGCTTCGCGAACTGGATGATCCCGCTGCAGGTGGGTGCGTCCGACATGGCCTTCGCGCGCATGAACAACCTCAGCTTCTGGCTGCTGATCCCGGCGGCGGCGATGCTGGTGGGCAGCTTCTTCATGCCCGGCGGCGCCCCCGCCGCCGGCTGGACGCTCTACGCGCCGCTGACGCTGCAGATGGGCCCGAGCATGGACGCCGGCATCTTCGCGATGCACATCATGGGCGCCAGCTCGATCATGGGCTCGATCAACATCATCGTCACCATCCTGAACATGCGCGCGCCGGGCATGACGCTGATGAAGATGCCGCTGTTCGCCTGGACCTGGCTGATCACCGCCTACCTGCTGATCGCGGTGATGCCGGTGCTGGCCGGCGCGATCACGATGACGCTGACCGACCGCCACTTCGGCACCAGCTTCTTCAACCCCGCCGGCGGCGGTGACCCGGTGATGTACCAGCACATCTTCTGGTTCTTCGGCCACCCCGAGGTCTACATCATGATCCTGCCGGCCTTCGGCATCGTGAGCGCCATCATCCCGGCGTTCGCGCGCAAGAAGCTGTTCGGCTACACCTCGATGGTCTACGCCACCGCGTCGATCGCGATCCTGTCGTTCATCGTCTGGGCCCACCACATGTACACGACCGGCATGCCGGTCACCGGCCAGCTGTTCTTCATGTACGCGACGATGCTGATCGCGGTGCCCACCGGGGTGAAGATCTTCAACTGGCTGGCCACCATGTGGCGCGGCTCGATGACCTTCGAGACGCCGATGCTGTTCGCCGTCGGCTTCCTGTTCGTGTTCTCGATGGGCGGCTTCACCGGCCTGATCCTGGCCATGGCGCCGATCGACATCCAGCTGCAGGACACCTACTACGTGGTGGCCCACTTCCACTACGTGCTGGTGGCCGGTTCGCTGTACGCGCTGTTCGCCGGCGTCTACTACTGGGGCCCGAAGTGGACCGGCGTGATGTACTCCGAGATCCGCGGCAAGATCCACTTCTGGGGCTCGTTGATCTTCTTCAACCTGACCTTCTTCCCGATGCACTTCCTCGGCCTGGCCGGCATGCCCCGCCGCTACGCCGACTACCCGATGCAGTTCGCCGACTTCAACGCGATCGCCTCGATCGGCGCCTTCGGCTTCGGGTTGATGCAGGTCTACTTCTTCTTCTTCGTCTGCGTGCCGATGATGCGCGGCAAGGGCGAACCCGCGCCGCAGAAGCCCTGGGAGGCCGCCGAGGGCCTGGAGTGGGAAGTGCCGTCGCCGGCGCCCTGGCACACCTTCGAGACGCCGCCCAAGCTCGACGCCACCGCCACGCGCGTGGTCGGCTGAGGCCGGGCCGCAGCACCGAGCCGACGCGATGGCACTGTCCGAACAGCAGCGCAAGTCCAACCGCCGCCTGGGCCTGATCCTGGCATCGGTGGCCCTGCTGTTCGCGCTCGGCTTCGTCGCGCGCTTCGTGCTGCTGGGGGGCTGAGGCGGTGGCGCTGCCTTCGCGACTGCTGCGCCTGCGCGGCGCCAACCGCGGGCTGCTGGCCAAGCTGCTGGTGGTCACCGTGCTGATGTTCGGCTTCGGCTATGCGCTGGTGCCGATGTACCGGGCGATCTGCGACGCGCTGGGCATCAACGTGCTCTCAGTGGCCGAGCGGCGCGTGGCCAGCGGCAGCTGGAGCGGCAACGCCGCGGCGGTGAACACGCAGGTCGACACCAGCCGGCTGATCACCGTGGAGTTCGACGCCAACGTGCGTGGGCCCTGGGACTTCAAGCCGGCGCAGCGCTCGGTGCAGGTGCACCCGGGCCAGCTGACCACCGTGATGTACGAGTTCCGCAACGTGCAGAACCGGACCATGGCGGCGCAGGCCATTCCCAGCTACGCGCCCATGCAGGCCAGCCCGCACTTCAACAAGCTCGAGTGCTTCTGCTTCAACGAGTACACGCTGGCCCCGGGCGAGGCGCGCAGCTGGCCGGTGGCTTTCGTCATCGACCCCAGGCTGCCGCGCGACGTGACCACGATCACGCTCTCGTACACCTTCTTCGAGGTCGGCGGCAAGGTGCCGGCGGCGCCGGCCGGCGGCCTGGTCAAGGGCGGCGGCACGGCGGCGGGCCCGGCGTCGAGGAGCCCGGCATGAGCGCCGAAGGGCAGTCGGTGCCGCCCGGCAGTGCGCTGCGCGAAGCCGCAGCGCGCAAGGGCTCGCTGGGGCAGACGGCCAAGGCCGTGGCCTGGTCGTTTCTCGGCATCCGCCGCCGCGCGGGGCTGGAACAGGACGTGCAGCAGCTCAATCCGCTGCACGTGGTGATCGTCGGCATCGCCGGCGCGGCGCTGTTCGTCGCCGCGCTGGTGCTGCTGGTGCAGTGGGTGATCAGCAGCGGGGTCGCCCGCTGATCGGCGCCGCGAGGGGCGCCAAGGGTTCTTAGAGGTTCGAGGAGAAAGCCAAGATGTCCGCCACGACGCCCGCGGGGAGCACCCCGTATTACTTCGTGCCCTCGCCATCGCGCCATCCGGTGCTGGTGGCGGCCGGCCTGTTCCTGGTCATCCTGGGCGCCGGCCAGTGGGTCAACGGCGCCGGCTGGGGCAAGTGGGCGCTGCTGGCCGGCATGGTCGTCTGGCTGACCGTGCTCTACCAGTGGTTCCGCGACGCCATCGCCGAAAGCGAGGGTGGCCTGTACAGCCAGCGCATCGACGTGTCCTACCGCTGGAGCATGAGCTGGTTCATCTTCAGCGAGGTGATGTTCTTCGCCGCCTTCTTCGGCGCGCTGTACTGGGCCCGCGTGCACGCGCTGCCGATGCTGGGCAACCTCGACCACCAGCTGCTGTGGCCCGACTTCAAGGCCATCTGGCCCAGCGCCGGCGGTGGTGCCACGGCCTCGCCGGCCGGCACGGTCGAGCCCTTCCAGATCATCGGCCCCTGGCCGCTGCCGACCATCAACACCGCGCTGCTGCTGACCTCGGGCGTCACGCTGACGATCGCGCACCACGCGCTGATCGCCAACCAGCGCGCCAAGACGATCTTCTGGATGTGGATCACCGTCGCGCTGGGCGCCACCTTCCTGGGCGTGCAGGCCTACGAGTACGTGCACGCCTACCGCGACCTGAACCTGAAGCTGTCCAGCGGCATCTTCGGCAGCACCTTCTTCATGCTCACCGGCTTCCACGGCTTCCACGTGTTCGTCGGCATGCTGATGCTGCTGTTCATCACGCTGCGCCTGCACAAGGGCCACTTCACGCCGCAGCGCCACTTCGGCTTCGAGGGCGCGGCCTGGTACTGGCACTTCGTCGACGTGGTCTGGCTGGGCCTGTACTTCCTCGTCTACTGGCTCTGAGCCCCTTCGACGCGGCCGCTGCGGCGGCCGCCCGTGCCGGCCCGGCCCGCGCGCCGGGCCTGCGCATTTCTGGGCCGCCGCGGCGCGCCGCTCAGCCGCTGACGGGCAGCCCGGACGGCCGCACCCAGCCCATGCCCCAGCCCAGCAGGATCAGCAGGAACAGCGTGACCGACAGCCCCACGCGCCAGGCCAGTGCACGCGCCATGCGCCGGCCCTCGGGGTCGTCGTCGTGCTTGCGCTGGCGCAGCATGGCGAAGCCCGCGGCGCCCAGCGCCGCCAGCACCGCCAACATCAGCGCGATCATCAGCAGCTTCATGGCTGACGATTATCCGGCGCCGCCATGCCGACCCTGACGCGCCGATGGTCGGGCCTGCTGTGGCTGCTGCTGGCGCTGGCCGCGGCCGGCCTGTTCGCGCGCCTGGGCTGGTGGCAGCTGGACCGCGCGGCGCAGAAGCAGGCGCTGGCCGATGCCATCGCCCGCACCGCAGGGCTGCCGCCGCTGGACTCCCCCGAGCTGGCCCGCAGCCAGGCCACGGCGACGGCGCAGCAGCACCGCCGCGCCAGCGTGCGCGGCGAGTGGCTGCCGCAGCACACGGTCTACCTCGACAACCGCCAATGGCAGGCGCGCCCCGGCTTCCACGTGCTGACGCCCTTGCGTCTGGATGACGGCGCCGTGCTGCTGGTGCAGCGCGGGTGGGTCGCACGCGACCCGCTGGACCGCACGCGCATCGTGTCGCCGCCGCCGCCGGCGGGCAGCCAAGCCGTCGTCGGCAGGCTGACCCTGAACCCGCCGCGGCTGTACGAGTTTGCGCCGTCGGCCTCCGGGCCCATCCGGCAGAATCTCGAACTCGCGGACTTCGCGCAAGAGACCGGCCTGCCGCTGCTGCCGCTGCTGCTGGTGCAGGCCGATCCGGCCCCGGGAAGCGCCGCCGCCGACGGGCTGCAGCGCGGCGACGACGCCCCGACGCCCGCTGCGACCGCCAAACACCATGGCTACGCCTTCCAGTGGTTCTCGCTGGCGGCGCTGACCCTTGCACTCTATGTCTGGTTCCAACTCATCCGCCCCGCGCGACGCCGCGGCTGAAGCGCCGACGGGCCCCGAGCCGCTGGCTCTGGCCGTGCACGGCATGGACCCGCCGGACCTGGCCGACCCGCGCCTGGCCGGGCAGCGCACCCGGCGCGGCCGCCTCAAGGTGCTGCTGGTGCTGCTGGTGTGTGCCGCACCGGTGATTGCGTCCTACCTGATGTACTACGTGATCCGGCCCGAGGGGCGCACGAACTACGGCACGCTGGTCCAGCCCACACGCACGCTGCCGGCGACGCTGCCGCTGACCACCCTGGCCGGCGAGGCGGTTGCACCGGCGACGCTGCGCGGCCAGTGGCTGCTGGTGGCGGTGGGCCCCTCGGCCTGCGAGGCGGCCTGCGAGCGCCGCCTGTACCTGCAGCGCCAGCTGCGCGAGATGCTGGGCCGCGAGCGCGACCGACTCGACAAGCTGTGGTTGGTGACCGACGGCGGCCAGCCGGCGCCGGCCTTGCGGGCGGCGCTGGAGTCGGCGCCGGCGATGCAGATCCTGCGCGCGCCGGCCGACGCGGTGGCGGCCTGGCTGCAGCCCGAGGCCGGCCGCGCGATCGAGGACCACTTCTACCTCGTCGACCCGCTGGGCGAGTGGATGCTGCGCCTGCCCCCCGACCCCGAACCGGCCCGTGTCAAGCGCGACCTCGAGCGCCTGCTGCGTGCCTCGGCGTCGTGGGACCGGGCCGGACGCTGAGCGGGCCGTCTCCACCATGGCCGCCGACGTCGCCCTGGTCAACTTCGCGCCCACTGCGCGGCTGGCGTTGATGGCGCTGGCACTGGCCGCGCTGCCGCTGTCCTGGCTGTGGCTGCGCCAGCGCCGCGCCGACCCGCGCACACGGCTGGCGGCGCTGACCGCGATCACGCTGTTCCTGACCTTCGACCTGATCGTCTTCGGCTCCTTCACCCGCCTCACCGACTCGGGCCTGGGCTGCCCCGACTGGCCGGGGTGCTACGGTGCGGCGTCGCCGCTGGGCGCGCGTGGCAAAATCGCTGCCGCCGAGCAGGCCATGCCCAGCGGCCCGGTGACCTGGGGCAAGGCCTGGATCGAGATGATCCACCGCTACCTGGCCACCACCGTGGGCGTGCTGATCCTGGTGATGTGCATCTGGAGCTGGGTGCGCCGCCGCGTGCTGCCGCATTCGCCCTGGTGGCCGACGGCGACGCTGGTGTGGGTCATCGTGCAAGGCCTGTTCGGCAAGTACACGGTGACGCTGAAGCTGTACCCGGCGGTGGTCACGGCGCACCTGCTGGGCGGGCTGCTGCTGCTGGTGCTGCTGGCGCGCCAGCACCAGGCCTACGCGCAGCGCCCGCCGGCGCTGCCGGCGACCCTGCACCCGCTGGCCTGGGCCGCGGCTGCGGCGCTGGTGGTGCAGATCGCGCTCGGCGGCTGGGTCAGCACCAACTACGCGGTGCTGGCCTGCACCGGCTTCCCAGCCTGCAACGGCCAGTGGTGGCCGGCGATGGACGCAGCCGGCTTCGCGCCGCTGCGCGAGCTGGGGCATGCGGCCGACGGCTCGCTGCTGGGCTTCGACGCGCTGGTGGGGATCCACATGGCGCACCGGCTGTTCGCCATCGTGGCCACGGCGCTGCTGGCGGGGCTGGCCTGGCGCCTGTGGCGCGATGGCGATGCCGCGGCGCGGCGCTTCGGCGCTGGCCTGGCGGCGCTGCTGGGGGCGCAGCTGCTCAGCGGCCTGTCCAACGTCGTGCTCGGCTGGCCGCTGGCCGCGGCGCTGGCGCACTCGGCCGGCGCCGCGGCGCTGACGCTGTTGCTGGCGCTGCTGCTGGCGCGCGGCCGCCTCCAGGCCGCCCGCCGGCATGGGGCTGCCTAGAATGCCGGCTCCCATGGCGCAGACCCTTGCCGCGAGCGGCGGCCTCCGCTCCCGCTGGAGCCAGTTCTACGCGCTGACCAAGCCGCGCGTGGTGCAGCTGATCGCCTTCTGCGCGCTGATCGGCATGCTGCTGGCCCAGCGTGGCATGCCCGACTGGCCCACGGTGCTGCTGGCCACGCTGGGGATCTGGCTGGTGGCCAGCGCGGCGGCGGCGTTCAACTGCCTGGTCGAGCAGCAGATCGACCGCCGCATGGCGCGCACCGCCTGGCGGCCCACGGCCAAGGGAGAGCTGGGCACGCGCGCCACGCTGGTGTTCTCGCTGCTGCTGTGCGCCGCCGGCAGCGTGCTGCTGTGGGTGGCGGTGAACCCGTTGACGATGTGGCTCACGCTGGCCACCTTCGTCGGCTACGCCGTGGTCTACACCGTGGTGCTGAAGCCGCTGACGCCGCAGAACATCGTCATCGGCGGCGCCTCGGGCGCGATGCCGCCGGTGCTGGGCTGGGCGGCGATGACCGGCGAGGTCGGCCCCGAGGCGGCGATCCTGTTCCTCATCATCTTCCTGTGGACGCCGCCGCACTTCTGGGCGCTGGCGCTGTACCGCGTCGAGGACTACCGCCGCGCCGGCCTGCCGATGCTGCCGGTGACGCATGGCAATGCGTTCACCCGGCTGCAGGTGCTGCTGTACACACTGGTGCTGTTCGCCGCCACGCTGCTGCCCTTCGTGCAGGGCATGAGCGGGCCGCTGTACCTGGCCGCGGCCGTCGTGCTGGGTGGCGCCTTCATCGGCTACGCCTTCGCGCTGTGGCGCGACTACAGCGACGCGCTGGCGCGGCGCACCTTCCACTTCTCGATCTGGCACCTGTCGCTGCTGTTCGCCGCGCTGCTGCTGGACCACTACCTGAACCCATGGCTGCAACGCCTCTACGCCTGAGCCGGCGCGCGCTGCTCGGCAGCGTCGCCGGGCTGTCGCTGCTGGCCGCCGGCTGCTCGCCGAGCGCGCCACCGGCCTTCCACGCGCTGGACATCACCGGAGCCGACTACGCGCGCGGCTTCGAACTGCCCGACCCCGACGGGCGCGTGCGCACGCTGGCCGAGTTCAAGGGCCGGCTGGTGATCGTCTTCTTCGGCTTCACCCAGTGCCCCGACGTGTGCCCGACGGCGCTGCTGCAGATCGCGCAGGCACGCCAGCAACTGGGCGCCGACGGCGCGCGCGTGCAGGGGGTGTTCGTCACCGTCGATCCCGAGCGCGACACGCCCGCGGTGCTCAAGGCCTACGTGGGCAACTTCGGCGCCGACTTCGTCGCGCTGCGCGGCAGCGCCGAGCAGACCCAGGCGCTGGCCAAGGACTTCAAGGTCTTCTACGCCAAGGTGCCGGGCAAGACCGAGGGCAGCTACAGCATGGACCACACGGCCGGCGCCTACGTCTTCGACACGCAGGGCCGGATCCGGCTGTTCACGCGCCATGGCGCGCCGGTCGACGCGCTGGTGGGCGACCTAAAGCGTCTCCTGGCCGAGACGCGCTGAGCGGGCACGCAGCGGACCCGCAGACGACACAAAGGGCGCCCGAGGGCGCCCTTTGTCATTGTGGCGGCGTGCTGTCGCCGCTCAGGCGGCCTCGGCCGTGTCCAGCACCTTGCGCATCTTCTTCAGCGCCGCGGCCTCGATCTGGCGGATGCGTTCGGCGCTGACGCCGTACTCGGCGGCCAGCTCGTGCAGCGTCATGCCGCCGCTGCCGTCGTCGTTGACCTGCAGCCAGCGCTGCTCGACGATGCGGCGGCTGCGCGCGTCCAGCGCGTGCAGCGCCTGCTGCACGCCGTCGACGGCCATCCAGTCGCGCTGGCGGGCCTCGATCAGGCGCGTCGGCTCCAGGCTGTCGTCGCGCAGGTAGGCGATCGGGGCATAGCTCTCCTCGCCGTCGGCCACCTGCGGCTCCAGCGCGGTGTCGCCGCCCGACAGCCGCACCTCCATCTCGACGACCTCTTCGGGCTTGACGCGCAGCTCGTCAGCCATGCGCTGCACCTCGGACGGGGTCAGCGTGCTGCGGCGCAGGTCGTCGTCACTCTCCACCTTCAGGCTCTGCTTGCGCGAGCGCAGGTTGAAGAACAGCTTGCGCTGGGCCTTGGTGGTGGCCACCTTGACCATGCGCCAGTTGCGCAGGATGTACTCGTGGATCTCGGCCTTGATCCAGTGCATCGCGTAGCTGACCAGGCGCACACCCTGCTCGGGGTCGAAGCGCTTGACAGCCTTCATCAGCCCGACGTTGCCCTCCTGGATCAGGTCGCCATGCGGCAGGCCGTAGCCCAGGTACTGGCGCGAGATCGACACCACCAGGCGCAGATGCGACAGCACCAGCTGCCCGGCGGCCTGCAGGTCGGCCTTGTCGCGCAGCCGGCGTGCCAGGGCCACTTCCTCATCCTGCGTCAGCAGCGGCAGGCGGTTCACGGCCGAGATGTAGGCGTCCAGGTTGCCCAGCGGGGGCACCAGACTCCAGGGGTCGCGAACGGTGATGGCAGTGGCATGGCTCATGGACAGATTCCTCTCCCGGTTGCCCGGCATTCAGATGTTAGCACTCTCGCCATCCGAGTGCTAAACGACCGGAAGGTTCCATCGGCAAATGCCGCCACAGCTTGAATCTGAGGGCTGGCTACCTCTATTCAAGAAGGGTTCCGAGAAAGCACGCGCTCACGTTCCCCAGTGGGTGTCCAGTTCTTCAAGGGCCTGGTCGAGCAGGTTCAGGAAGGGTGCCACCTCGAGTGGTTTGGTGACGTAGTGCAGCGCGCCCAGTGTGAGCGCCTGTTGCATGCGCGCCGGCGTGGCATCGGCCGAGACGACGATCACCGGGATCGCCGCCAGCGCGTCGTCGTCCTTCAGGTGGCGCAGCAGCTCCAGCCCGCTGATGTCGGGCAGTTGCATGTCCAGCAGGATCAGGTCGGGTGGGTCGCGGCGTATCGCGGCCAGGCCGTCCAGGCCCAGTGCCGAGGTTGTCAGGTCGATCTGCGGCCGCTGGATCAGCACGCCGCGCATGATCTCCAGGTTGGTCGCGTTGTCCTCGACATAGTGCACGCGGCGCCGGTGGTAGGGCGCCGGCGAGGTGTCGGTGAAGCGCGGCGGCGTCGGGGCCCAGTCGTCGGCAGCCGGCAGGCGCAGCGTGAAGGTCGAGCCCTCGCCGGCCTGGCTGCTGACCTCCAGCGTGCCGCCCATCAGCTCGGTCAGCCGCTTGGCGATGACCAGGCCGATGCCCGTGCCCTCGATGCCGCTCTGTTCGCGACCCAGCCGGTTGTAGGGCTGGAACAGGGCGCCCAGCTGCGAGGGCGTCATGCCCAGACCGGTGTCGCGCACGGCGACCTCGATCTGCCCGCCGATGCGGCGCACCTCGATGTCCACCTGCCCGCCGACACGGTTGTACTTGACGGCATTGCTGAGCAGGTTGGTCAGCACCTGCTTGACGCGGGTGGCGTCGCCGCGCAGCGCCAGCGCGTCGTCGGCGATGTGTTCGTGGATCTCGACATGGCGCTGCTGGGCCGGCGCCGCCACCAGGTCGCGGCAGGCGGCCAGCAGCGGGCGCAGCTCCAGCGCGGCGACGGTCAGGCGTACGGCGCCCGACTCGATGCGCGCCAGGTCCAGCGTCTCGTTGATCATCTCCAGCAGGTGCCAGCCGGCGCGCTGGATCTGGCGCACCCATTCCTGCTGCCGCGTTGACAGCGCCGGGTCGCGGTCCAGCCCCAGCAGCTGCGCAAAGCCCAGCATCGCGTTGAGCGGCGTGCGCAGCTCGTGGCTCATGCGCGAGACGAACTCGCTCTTGGCCCGGCTGCCGGCCTCGGCGCGCTGCAGCGCCGTCTCGCTGGCCTGCAGGCGCAGCAGCTCGGTGATGTCCTGCATCACCGCGACCATGCGCAGGACACGCCCGTCCGGGCCGCGCAGGCCGGTGACGGTGACGCGCACGACCAGCTCGCGGCCGTCGGTGGTGGCCAGCCGCACATGGTCGAGCATGGTCTCGGCGGCGCCGGCCAGCAGCCGCGCGCGCTGGGCGTGCACCCGGGTGGATTCCTCGGGCCGCACCAGCTGCAGCACGCTGCGCCCGCGCAGCTCGTCGGCACTGATGCCGAGCATTTCGCACAGCCGCGGGTTGCAGTCCAGCAGGTAGCCCTGTGGGTTGGCGAACATCACGCCGATGGGCAGGTGGTCGAGGATGTTGCGCAGCCGCTGTTCGCTGTCGCGCAGCGCCGACTCGGCATGGGCGCGCTCGGCCATTTCTCGGCGCAGCTGCGAGGTGGCGGCCTGCACCGCCAGCTCGGTGCGGCGGTGGTGGCCGGTGATGGTCAGCAGCAGCGCGCCCAGCAGGGCGGTGGCCGCCAGGCCGCCCAGCGCGAGAATCCCGGCCGCGCCGCCGCTTGGCGAAGGCAGGGCCAGCCCCGAGGTCCAGGCGCGCAGCTCCAGCGTGCGGCCGGCCACGAACAGGCTGCGGCTGGCTTCGTACGGCCGGGCATGGCGCGGCGGTGTCTCGCAGCCCGGCGGGCCGGCGACGCGCACGCGTTCGACACCTGGCGCCGGGTCGACGACGCACCAGCCCAGGTAGTCGAGCTCGCCGTTGTGCAGCTCGGCCCAGGCGCGCTCGATGCGCAGCGTCACGAAGACCAGGCCGCGAAAGGCCTCGCGGCGCGCCTCGGGCGCCTGCGGTGCGCCGTCGTACAGCGCCTGGTAGAGCACGATGCCCGACTCGTCGCCGCTGGCCTGGGTCAGCCGGAAGGCCGCGGTGGCGGCCGGCTGGCCGCTGTCGCGGGTGCGCAGGATGGCGGCGCGGGCCGCCGGGATCGACAGCGCATTGACCCCCAGTGCACCCGCGTTGCCCTGCATGGGTTCGATCAAGCGCAGCGCCAGCACCTCGCCGTCGGCGCGGCGGGCCTGGCCGTCGTCGCGATCGAAGACGCGGTAGCTGGACAGGCCCTCGGCCCGCGCCGCAGCCTCCAGCTGCTCGACCCGTTCGTTCGGCACGCGCACCGAGTAGCCCACCGCCTGCAGCTGCAGCGGCTGTGCCAGCCACCAGGCAGAGGCCTCGCGCAGCGTGTGCGCCGACAGACCGTTCTCGGCCAGGGCCACGCTGCGCAGCGTCTGCAGCGCGTACAGCGGCGCGTCCAGCCGCTGCTGGGCCTCGGCGGCGAGGCGGTCGACACCACGCTCGAAGGTGCTGCGCGAGGCGCGCTCGTCCAGCTGCCTGACCTGGTGCACCACCGCGCCGACCAGGGCCAGCCCAACAACAAGTGGCAGGCCCAGCGCGCGCCGCCGCGGCCGCCAGTCGGTGCGCGGGCGGCCGATCAGCGTCAGCACCAGCGGCGCGGCGATCAGCGCGCCCATCGCGTCGCCGGTCCACCAGGTCAGCCAGTGGTCGGCCCAGGCGCTGGGCGACAGCAGGCGTGCCCCCAGCAGCAGGAGGGTGGACACGCTGGCGCTGACCAGGCTGGCCAGCAGTGCGCCCAGCAGGCCGGCCAGCACGATGTCGCGGGGCTGGTGCAGCACCAGCGGCTGGCTGACGAAGCGGCGCAGCAGGCTCGCACCGGCCCAGGCCTGCAGCGCGGCGCCGGCCCCCAGCACCAGCGGCAGCAGCAGCAGCGTCAGCGCGGGCTCGCCACCGGCTTGCTGCCAGCCCAGCCACCCATTGACCAGGGCCGAGCCCAGCCAGACGCCGAGCAGCGCCGGCTGCCGGTAGACCGCCGCCGCCGCCAGTGCCAGGCCGGCGGCCGGGAACAGCGGGATCGCGTAGCCATGGCTGCCCAGCAGCTGCAGCGCCAGCAGCCCCAGCAGCGTGTAGCCGACGGCGGTGCCCAGCAGGATCTGCAGCGGGTGGACGCGCTCGCGTCCGGCGCGTCGCCGCGGGTGCGTCGACGCGGGGTCTGGGTTCACCTGCGGACGCTCCGGCTCAGACGTTGAACAGGAAGTTCATCACGTCGCCGTCCTTGACGACGTAGTCCTTGCCCTCGGCACGCATGCGGCCGGCGTCCTTGGCCCCCTGCTCGCCGCCATGCCCGACGAAGTCGTCGAAGGCGATGGTCTGGGCGCGTATGAAGCCACGCTCGAAGTCGGTATGGATCACGCCGGCGGCCTGCGGCGCCGTGTCGCCGACGTGGATGGTCCAGGCGCGCACTTCCTTCGGCCCGGCGGTGAAGTAGGTCTGCAGCCCGAGCAGCTTGAAGGCGGCACGGATCAGCCGGTTCAGGCCCGGCTCGTCCTGCCCCATCTCGGCCAGGAACAGCGCCTTGTCTTCGTCCGGCATGTCGGCCAGCTCGGCCTCGGTCTTGGCGCAGATGGCCACCACCGGCGCGTTCTGCTTCGCCGCGTAGTCGCGCAGCCGGTCCAGGTAGGCGTTGCCCTCGAAGCCGTCCTCGGCGACGTTGCCGACGAACATCGCCGGCTTGGCGGTGATCAGGCACAGCGGCTTGAGCACCGCCAGCTCCTCCTTGCTGAAGGCGATGCTGCGCACCGGCCGCGCCTCGTTCAGCGCGGCCTGGCACTTGTGCAGCACGTCGACCAGGCGCTGCGCCTCCTTGTCACCGCCGGCCTTGGCCAGCTTGGTGTTGCGCAGCAAGCCCTTCTCCACCGTGGCCAGGTCGGCCAGGCACAGCTCGGTCTGGATCACCTCGATGTCGGCGATCGGGTCGACCTTGCCGGCGACGTGGATCACGTTCTCGTCGTCGAAGCAGCGCACCACGTTGACGATGGCGTCGGTCTCGCGGATATGGCTCAGGAACTGGTTGCCCAGGCCTTCACCCTTGCTGGCGCCGGCCACCAGGCCGGCGATGTCGACGAACTCGACGATGGCTGGCACGACCTTTTCGGGCCTGGCGATGGCGGCCAGCTGCTGCAGCCGCGGGTCGGGCAGCTCGACGATGCCGACGTTGGGCTCGATGGTGCAGAACGGGTAGTTCTCGGCGGCGATGCCGGCCTTGGTCAGCGCATTGAAGAGGGTCGACTTGCCGACATTGGGCAGGCCGACGATGCCGCACTTGAGACTCATGGGAACAGCGGGGAGAGGGGGCGCACGAAAGGGCGGCGAACGGGGCGCCGGGGATGGGCAATTCTACCGGCCACCCCCGTCGCGCCCCCCTCGTGCGCGCTGGTGCCCCCAGGGCCCGGAGGCCAGTCGGCGCGCGCCACCGCGGGCATGCCGCGGTCAGGCCCGCGAGCGCAGCATCATCCAGTTGCCCGCCACCGCCAGCACCATGCCGGCCAGCGCCACGGCGTCGGGGCGGTAGCCCTCCAGCAGTGCCGACACCGCCAGCGCCACCAGCGGCGTGGCCACGCCCACCACGGCCGCCTTGCCCGGGCCCACGCGCTGCTGCAGCGTGAGGAAGGCGCCGAAGGCCAGCACGGTGCCGAACACCACCAGGTAGCCCAGCGAGATCCACCAGGCCGGCCCGGGCATTGCCGCCGGCAGGGCGGGCGCGTCCAGCGGCATCAGCAGCAGCGAGCAGGCGGCGCTGTACAGCATCGCCCAGCCCATGGCCGGGAACACCGCCAGCCCGCGGCCGCCGTTGCGCGACGCCGCCAGCGCCCCCACCGCCGACAGCGCCACCGCCGCCACCGTCCAGGCCAGGCCCAGCGCCGCCTGCGGCCGCTGCGCGCCGGCGGCGATCTCGGGGCCGAAGATCAGTGCCACACCCAGCAGCCCGAGCAGCCCGCCGGCGACGAAGCGCGGCCGCAGCGGCAGGCCCCACAGCAGCCGCGCCGCCACCCCGGCCAGCAGCGGCGACGCCGAGTAGCCCACCGCCACCAGCCCCGAGGGCACATGGCGCTCGGCCTGGTAGACGCCGATGTAGGCCAGCGAATACATGAACACGCCCTGCAGCGCCAGCAGCCCATGGGCGCCGGCCGGCACCCGCCAGGGCTGGCGCCGGCCCGCCGTCCAGGCCAGCAGCAGCGCCCCGGCCAGCGCGAAGCGAAGCGCCACCCCGAACACCGGCGGCGCCGCCGCCAGCTGGTGCACGATGGCGTACCAGGTGGTGCCCCAGATGCCCACCGCCAGCGCGAACAGCTGGCGGTTGCTCAGGTGTTCCATGCCGCTGCTTCCGGGGCGTTCAGACCTTGAACGTCGCCCGCGCCGCCTGGCCCACCGCCAGCGTGTGCTCGTGGCCGGCCACGACGATGGCGTTCATGCCGAAGGTGATGCCACCCTGCATGCGCGCGTCGGCGCGGAAGCCCGCCAGCGTCCGGCCCGGTTCGGCGCCGGTCTCGGCGGTTGCCGGGTCGACGTTGGGGATGCTGCAGCGCACGCAGGGCTTGACCAGGCGCAGCGTCACCGTGCCGCCGTCGGCGTCGATCTCCAGCGTGTCGATGTGGTCCTCGTCGAAGGCCTGCAGCCCGTCCAGCACCAGGTTCGGGCGGAAGCGCGCCATCGTCACCGCCGCGGCGCCGCGCACTGCCAGTCGGCGGTTCAGCTCGGCCAGCGACGCCGTCGACGCGACCAGCAGCGGGAAGCCGTCGGCGAACGCGACCTCGGCCTCGACGCCGTCGCACCACTGGGCGCTGGCCAGCCTGCGCTGCGCCGTGTCGAAGCGCGCCAGCCGCGCCGGCCGGCCGAGGAAGTCGTTGAACCACTGCGCCGGCAGCGCACCCATGTCGTAGGCCGGCAGCTCGTCGTCCCAGACGCGCACTCGGCAGGGCTGCTCGACGGCGTCCACGCGCAGGTGCAGCGGCAGCATGCCCGGCGCGCGCAGCAGCACCTCGTTGCCCTTCACCGCGGTGTGCACCAGTGCCATCCGGGGCAGCTCGCGCTGGCTGAGCATCTCGCCATCGGCGTCGACCAGCATCCACTCGCGGTCCAGGTCCAGGCCGAAGGGCCCCAGCGGCCAGCGCGGCGGCGCGATGCCGGCGCAGCTCTTCACCGGGTAGACATGCAGGGCGGCGAGGGTGCAGGCAAGGTCGCTCACGCAAGGGCTCCGACGGGACAAGGCCGCGCATTGTGCCCAGCGCCGCGGCGGCGGGCCGGCTCCCTACAATCCGGCGCATGAACAAGCAGCCCGCCACGGACGTGCTGGTGCGCGGCGCCGGCCCGGTGGGCCTGGCGGCGGCGTTGGCGCTGTCGCGCCAGGGCTTGCGCGTGGCACTGCACGGCGAACCGGACGCAGCCCCGGCGCGGCCTTCCGACGACCCGCGCGCCTACGCGCTGAATGCCGCGTCGGTGGCCCTGCTGCAGTCGCTGAAGGTCTGGGAGGCGCTGCCTGCCGATGCGCGCACCCCGGTGCTGGAGATGCAGGTTCAGGGCGATCGGCCCGGCGCCGTGCTGCAGTTCAGCGCCTACGAACAGGCCGTGCCCGCGCTGGCCTGGATCGTCGACGCCGCCGAGCTGGAGCAGGCCTTGCGCGCCGCGGTGCGCTTCAGCCCCCATGTCCAGGAGACGGCGCAGGCGCTGACCGACGGCATGTCCGGCGCGCCGCTGCTGCTGCTGGCCGAGGGCCGCGACTCCGCCTCGCGCAGCAGGCTGGGCGTGACGATGCAGGTGCAGGCCTATGGCCAGCGCGGCGTGGCCGGCCGGCTGCGCAGCAGCCTGCCGCACGCCGGCGTGGCGCGGCAGTGGTTCCGCAGCCCCGACGTGCTGGCGCTGTTGCCGCTGGACCGGCCCGAGCCGGGCCTGGGCTATGGCTTCGTCTGGTCGGTGCCCGACGCGCGCGCCGTGGAGCTGTTGGCGATGGACGATGTCGCCTTCGCGCAGGCGCTGGCCGAGGCCACCGGTGGCGAGGCCGGGGCGCTGCAGCCCATCGGCCCGCGCCGCGACTGGCCGTTGACGCTGGCGCGCGCCAGTGCCGTGGCCGGCCCCGGCTGGGCGCTGCTGGGCGACGCGGCGCACCGCGTGCACCCGTTGGCCGGCCAGGGGCTGAACCTGGGCCTTGCCGATGTGGCGGCGCTGGCGCAGGTGCTGGCCGCGCGCGAACCCTGGCGCGCGCTGGGCGACGAGCGCCTGCTGCGCCGCTACGTGCGCGCGCGTGCGGGGGCCACGCTGGCGATGGGCGGCGTCACCGACGGTCTGCTGCAGCTCTTTGCCCACCCCTCGCCACTGGCGCGGGAACTCCGAAACCGCGGCCTGGGTCTGGTCGACAGGCTGGGCCCGGTGAAGCGCCTGCTGACGCGGCAGGCCCTGGGCGGCTGAGCCGCCGCGCCAGCGGGCCACGCGCCGCGGGCCCGGCCTCCCACCATCCCTTCGCCCCACGCAGCACCGCGCCGCCGGCTGCGCCCCACAAGGTTCCTCGCATGCTCCACCTGAACTTGTCGATCCCTGTGCCGCTGCGCCGGCTGTTGCCGGCCACTGCGGCAGCGCTGCTGCTGGCCGCCTGTGGCGCACAGGCGCAGGAAGACGCGATCCGCAAGGCCTTGGCCGAACGCCTGCCCAACCTGCCCAAGATCGACGAGATCACCAAGTCACCGGTGGCCGGGCTGTACGAGGTGCGCTTCGGCGGCACCGAGATCCTGTACAGCGATGCCAAGGGCGACTTCATCTTCGTCAGCGGCTCGCTCATCGACACCAAGACACGCACCGACCTGACCGAGGCGCGCATCGAGAAGCTGCTCGCCGTCGACTGGGCCCAGCTGCCGCTGAAGGACGCGATGCGCTTCCAGCAGGGTGGCGGCGCACGCCGGCTGGCGGTGTTCGTCGATCCCAACTGCGGCTACTGCAAGCGCTTCGAGCGCGACCTCGCGCAGGTCAAGGACATCACCATCCACGTCTTCCTGCTGCCCATCCTGGGCCCCGACTCGGTGGCCAAGTCGCGCGACATCTGGTGCAGCGCCGACCCGGCCAAGGCCTGGCGTGCCTGGATGATCGACGGCGTGGCGGCCGCCAAGGCGCCGGCCGGCTGCGACACGCAGGCGCTGGACCGCAATCTGGCCTTCGGCAAGGCGCACCGCGTCAACGGCACGCCGGCGGTGTTCTTCGCCGACGGCTCGCGCAAGCCCGGCGCGGTGCCTGCCGACCTGCTCGAGAAGCTGCTCGTCGCCGCCACCGCGGCGGCGAAGAAGTAGGCCGGCGGCCGCGCGCCGCAGGCGCCGGGGCCGCGCATGACGCCTTCGGCGCCGCGCCGTCCATGAGCCGGGCCGGCCCCTCGCAGTGGCGACCTCCGCGGCGTGCGGCGCGCATTGCCGCCGTGGCGCTGGCGGTGTCGCTGATGCATGGGCTGCTGGGGTGGGGGTTGCAGCGCGCGGGGGCATGGGCCGGGCGTGGCGAGGGCGCGCCGGCGGCCATCGCGGTCAGCTTCGTCGAGTTGCTGCGCCCAGCCGCGCCGCCCCGGCCTGCGCCGGTCCAGCCGGCCACCGCGCGGCTGGCGCAGGCCCTGCCGGGCCCGGCGCCTGCGGCCAGCGCGCCGCTGCCGGAGCAGCCGGCCGGCATGCCGCCTGCGGGGCCTCCGCCGACGCTGCCCGAGCCGCCGCCGCTGGCGCCGCCGGCGGCGGCGCCGGCACTGGCCGCCGCCGACGCCGCCGCCAGTGCGGCTGCCGCCGATCACGGCTTCGAGTGGCCGCCATCGACGCGCCTGGACTACGTCGTCAGCGGCGACTACCGCGGCCCGGTGCATGGCCAGGCGCGTGTCGAGTGGCGGCGCGACGGCGCGCGGTACCAGGTGGCGATGGACCTGTCCGTCGGGCCCTCCTTCGCGCCACTGGCCAGCCGCCGCGTGGCCAGCGAGGGCCGCATCACCCCGCAGGGCCTGTACCCGCTGCGCTACGACGAGACCACCCAGCTGGCCTTCAGCGCCGCGCGGCACAGCGTGGTGCTGCTGGGCACGCAACAGGTGCAGCTGGCCAGCGGCCTGGCCCTGCCGCGCCCCGAGGGCCTGCAGGACAGCGCCAGCCAGTTCGTGCAGCTGACCTGGCTGTTCACCAACCAGCCGCAGCTGCTGGAGCCGGGCCGCGCCATCGAGCTGCCGCTGGCGTTGCCGCGCCGGCTCGAGCCCTGGATCTACGACGTCCGGCCCGGCGAGTGGCTGGACACGCCGGTGGGCGCGCTGTGGACGCTGCCGGTGAAGCCGCGGCGCGAGCCGCGCCCGGGCGGTGACATGACGGCCGAGATCTGGGTCGCGCCGTCGCTGCAGTACCTGCCGGTGCGCATCCTGATCCGCCAGGACGCGCAGACCCATGTCGACCTGCTGCTGCGCAGCCTGCCGCTGCAGGCCACCACCGCCGGGTCGTCGGCGCCGCCGCGCTGAGCCGCCCTCAAGTTCTGCCACGCCAGGCCGAAAAGCGGAGACGGGGCGCTGCGCCCGCCGGTTTGCTGCCCCCCGGGGGGTTGAATCCGAAGCGAGGAAAAGCACCGCAAAACAGCCCCATCTGCGCGGTTCGGGCTTGTCCCGGTCGGTCGCCTTGAGCAGCATCCGCTCACTTGTTTCAGGCGTGTCAACCAGTGTTTGCGGGGTGACCCCTAGAACAAGTGATTCAGAGGTGCCCCCGGCCCGGGAAGCGCCTCAACGCCCGCAAGGAGCCGCCATGCCGACCCGTCAACCCGATCAATTCGACGCCGCCCCGCCGCGCGCGCCGCGCTGGCGGCTTTGGCTGCAGACGGGCGTGCTGGCGCTGGCAGCGAGCTTGAGCGTGCTGTCGGCGCGCCCGGTGCAGGCCCAGGCCACGGCGACGGCCAGGGCCGACGTGAAGGTCTCTGCCGACCTGCAGGCGGTGGTCAACGGGGGCTCGTTGTCGGGCCTGGGTTGGGCGGTCGACATCGAGGGCATCCGCTACGTCAAGGCCATCGTGGTGGCCACGCCCAACACCGACCCCGAGATGACCTCGCTGCGGGCGGCGGTGCTGCGTGCCGGTGGCTCGGTCTACCAGCGTTACTTCAGCGTCACCGCACTGTCGGTGATGCTGCCGGCGAGCCAGGTGGCCACCATCGCCAGGCGCGACGACGTGCAGCGCATCACGCCCAACCGCATCACCAAGCGCAGCGCCAGCCTGCTGGAGCTGACCACCGGGGCCAGCATGGTGCGCAGCGGCGGCGCCTTCGGCTACAGCGGGCTGGACGGCAGCGGCGTGGGCATCGCCGTGCTCGACTCGGGGGTGATGGGCAACCACCGGCACTTCACCGACGTGGCGGGCCGCTCGCGCATCGTGCGCAGCGTCGACGTCACGCGGCTGGGCGCCAATGGCAGCGCCGGCGGCAACGGCTGGACGATCGGTGTCGACGAGGCCCTGGGCCTGCAGCCCGGCTCCAAGGCCCTGCTGCAGTACGACAAGAAGATCGCGATCTCGGCGACCAACCTGTCCAAGGACAAGTACGGGCATGGCAGCCACGTGGCGGCAGTGGCCGCCGGCCGCGGCGCCTACCAGGGCCTGGACAGCACCGGCGTGGCCCCCAACGCGACGCTGGTCGACGTCAAGGTGCTCACCGACGATGGCTTCGGCGACGTGGCCACGCTGCTGGCCGGCATCGACTGGGTGGTGTTCAACGCCAAGGACCTGAACATCCGGGTGATGAACCTGAGCCTGGCCGCGGACTCGTCCGAGAGCTGGCGGCATGACCCGGTGGCGCGCGCCGCGCGCAGCGCGGTGGCCGCCGGCATCGTGGTCGTCGCCGCGGCCGGCAACTTCGGCCAGCTGGTGGATGGCCGCGAGGTCTACGGGCGCATCGGATCGCCGGGCCACGACCCATCGGTGATCACCGTGGGTTCGGCCAATGGCCGCGACAGCGCCTGGCGCAGCGACGACACCGTCAACCACTTCAGCTCGCGCGGGCCCACCCGCGGCAGCCTGATCGGTGGCGACGGCAAGCGCCAGTACGACCACCTGGTCAAGCCCGACCTGGTGGCCCAGGGCAACCGCGTGATCGCCGTCCAGTCGCGCGTGGGTAGCCTGCTCGACGGCGTCAAGCCTGCGTACCTGCCCAGCACCTACCCACAGCTGACCCAGGTGCCCGGCGCGCTGCAGACCAACGAGACGGCGCTGATGCACATGTCGGGCACCTCGGTGGCCGCGCCGGTGGTGGCCGGCGCCGCGGCGCTGCTGCTGCAGGCCAACCCCGGGCTGACGCCGCCGCTGGTCAAGGCCATCCTGCAGTACACCGCCCAGCCGATCCCCGGCGCCAACCTGGTCCAGCAGGGCGCAGGCCAGCTGAACATCGAGGGCGCGGTGCGCTTGGCGCGCGCGCTGCGCACCGACATCGCCCAGGCCGTGGCCAGCGGCCGCATCCAGGTCGGCGACACCCTGCTCGCCCCGGGCCGCAGCATGCCCGTGCCGCGCAGCACCATCGCCGGTCAGACCTTCGAGTGGGGCCGGCTGGTCATCGCCGGCGGCAGCCACCTGCTCAGCGGCGAGGCGCTGTTCACCCGCTACCAGGGCCTGTACGACCCGCGCATCAACTGGGTGCATGGCAACGCCTGGTGGCGCGAGGCACAGTACTGGAACGGCATCCTGGGCATCGGCGACGACCTCTACGCCAAGGGCTTCGTCGAGCGCAGCACCGGCCGCATGCCGCTGCTGAGCCGCGGCGTGGTGCTGGCCAACTCGCTGGCCGGCAGCAGCTCGGCACAGGGCCGAACCGGCATGTTCATCCCCACGGCCACGCTGCAGGGCTGGCTGGCCAGCGGCAGCGGCGTGGTCATCGCCGAGGGGGTGGTGATCGCCGAGGGGGTGGTCATCGCCGAGGGCGTGGTCATCGCCGAAGGTGTCGTCATCGCCGAGGGGGTGGTGATCGCCGAGGGGGTGGTGATCGCCGAAGGGGTGGTGATCGCCGAAGGCGTGGTGATCTCCGAGTCGGGCACGCCCGACCCGAAGCAGCCGGCCGACGGGCGCCTGGTGGGCGAACGCTAGCCGGCGCGCCTTGCACGGCGATGGCGGGCACAAGGCCCGCCTTCGAAGGCCTTGGGTGCCGTGAGGGCTCAAGGCCTATGCCATTTGCGCCGACAACCGAGACAGCGTCCCCGCCGCCTCGACATGTCCGCACCGTCCGCCGTCCCTTCCAAGCCACCGCCCGCGCCCGGGCTGCTGGGCGACTACCCGCCCGCCGCCAAGGCCTACTGGTGGCTGCTGGTGCTGGCCGGCGGCGCGGCACTGGCGCTGGCCGCCAGCGGCGTTGCCGCGATGCCCGGCGAGCGCCAGGCGCAGGTGCTGCTGGGCGTGGTGGTGGCCACGCTGGTCGGCCTGTTCCCGCTGCGGGTGCCCGGCACCAAGACCTCGTTCGCCGCCGGCGACGTGTTCATCTTCCTGCTGCTGCTGACCCATGGGCCGCAGGCGGCGGCGCTGGCGGCCGGCTGCGAGGCGGCGCTGTGCGCCTGGCGCAGCTCGGCACGCTGGTCCAGCCGGCTGGCCAGCCCGATGGCGGCCGCGCTGGCGATGCTGCTGTGCGGCAGCGCCTTCGAGCATGCGGTCGCGTTGCTGGCGAGCCTGGGGCATGCCGGACAGGGCGTGCGCTTCGCAGCGGTGCTGGGCTTTGCCGCGCTGTACTTCCTGGTCAGCCCGACCCTGGTGACCGCGGTGCTGTACCTGAAGCGGCGCCGCGCACCCACGCCGGCCGAGTGGCTCTCGACCTTCGGCATGGTCGGCCTGGGCTACGCCGCCAGCGCGTCGATCGCCGGCGTGCTGCATGTCGCCGCGCACGGCTTCGGGCCGACGGCGGTGATCGTGGCCACGCCGATGATCGGCATGTTCGTCGCCGGCCTGCGGGCCTACTTTTCGCAGCAGGAGGCGCGCGAGACCGCGGCCGAGGTGCGGGCCACGCGCGAGCGCGCCGACAACGCCGAGCGTGAGGCTGCGCTGGTGGCGCAGCACCTGCGCGAACTGGCGGCCAGCGAGCGGCGCTTCCTGAGCGCCTTCAACCACGCGGCCATCGGCATGGCGCTGGTCGATGTGCGCGGCCGCGTGATCCAGGCCAATGCCCCGATGGCCAGGCTGCTGGGCGTCGACAGCGCCGCGGCCTTGGTGGGCCGCTCGGTGCGCGAGGCGGTGGCGCCCGAGCAGATGGCCCGCTTCGAGCAGCTGCTGCGCGACCGCCCAGCCGAGCATGCCGAATCGGCACACGCCGAGCTGCGGCTGCTGCGCCTGGGCGAAACGCCGGGCCCCGAGCTGTGGGCCTCGGTGCACGTCAGCGAGTTCGACAACCAGGGCGATGCCGGCAGCGTGTGGATCGTGCAGGCCTTCGACGTCACCGCGCGCCGCCTGGCCGAGGGTCGCCTGCAGCACCTGGCCTTCCACGACAGCCTGACCGACCTGGCCAACCGCAGCCGCTTGCTGGAGGGCGTGGCGCTGGCCATCGCGCAGCAGGCGCGCGACCCCGAGCACCGCTTCTCGCTGACCCACGTCTCCTTCGACCGCTACCGGCTGCTGGCCGACAGCCACGGCCACGGCGTCGGCGACCGCTTCCTGGTGGCCATCGCCAACCGCATCCGCGCGCTGGTTCGCCCGGGCGACGTGCTGGCGCGCATCGGCGGCGACGACTTCGGCATCCTGGCGCTGCACCGCGGCGCCGGCACCCACCACGCGGTGGCGCTGGCCGAGCGGCTGCAGGCGGCGTTCGAGGCGCCGGTGATCGTCGACGAGGTCGAGGTGCACACCGGCGCCAGCGTCGGCATCACCTTCAGCGAGATCGGCTACGACGGTGCCGACGAGGTCTTGCGCGACGCCGGCCTGGCGATGGCCAAGGCGCGCGCCAGCGGCCGCGCGCGCTACGCGCTGTTCGACCCCGGCCTGCATGCCCAGGCCGCCGAGCAGCTGGCGCTGGAGACCGAGCTGCGGCGCGCCATCGACCAAGACCAGCTGCACCTGGCCTACCAGCCCATCTTCGCCGTCGACGGCAAGAAGCTGTCGGGCTTCGAGGCCCTGTGCCGCTGGCAGCACCCCGAGCGCGGCGCGGTGGCACCGGCGGTGTTCATCCCGGTGGCCGAGTCCAGCGGCCTGGTGGTGCGCATCACGCGCTGGGCCATCGCCAGCGCCTGCGCGCAGCTGCGCGCCTGGCGCGAGGGCAAGGGTGGCGCGGCAACGCTGTTCGTCAACGTCAACATCACCGGCCACGACCTGTGCGAGCCGGGTTTCGCCGAGTACGTGCGCGAGGTGCTGCTGCGCAACGAGCTGCCGGCGCGCTGCCTGGCGCTGGAGATCACCGAGACCTCGCTGATGCAGCAGCTGGAGCTGGGCGCGGCCACGCTGCGCGCGCTGCGCGAGATGGGCATCGGCCTGAGCGTGGACGACTTCGGCACCGGCTACTCGTCGCTGAGCCACCTCTCGACGCTGCCCATCACCAGCCTGAAGATCGACCGCAGCTTCGTCGACCGGCTCGACGGCCGCTCGGGCGAGAGCGAGATCGTGCGCACCGTGGTGCAGCTGGGTGCGGCGCTGGGCAAACGCGTGGTGGCCGAGGGCGTCGAGACGCCCGAGCAGCTGCGCCGCCTGGGCGAGCTGGGCTGCGGCCACGTGCAGGGTTACCTGCTGTCGCGGCCGCTGCAGCCGGCGCAGGTGGCCGCGCTGCTGGCGGCGCCACTGGAGCTCAGCGCCGAGGCGGCGCCGCTGGCGACGCGATCGGCGCCAATGGCCGGCTGAGCGGCGGGCGCTACAGGCCCTCGAAGCGCGCCGCGTAGGCGGCGGCGGCGGCGTTGCCGCGCGCCTGCCCGATCAGCCGCGCCGCCTGGCCCAGCAGCGGGCGCAGTTCGTCGACGCTGCGCGTCTTCTCCATCTTCATCGCCAGCGTCTCGCCGCTGGGGCCCAGCTGGTCGTTGAGCAGGCGGACGGCCATCAGCCGCAAGGTGGCGAACGGCACGGCCACGCTGGCGCCGGCAGGCGCCGGGGCGCCCGGCGCGGCCGGCTGCGCAGGTGGCGCCGCGGCCGGCGCCACCGCCGCCGGCGCCACCGGCTCGATGAAGCCCTGCTGCTGCAGCAGCGCCAGCGCCTCGTCCGCCTGCGGCACCATCGCGCGCAGCTCGTCGTCGCTGCGCTTGCCGTCGACCAGGATCAGCAGGCTGCGCACCCGCGGCGGCAGGCGGTGCGCGCGCGTGTCGATCTCGGCGACACCTTTGGCGGACTTGCGGTGGATGGTGGCCATCTGCGGGCGCCGACGGCGGCGCGGCCGGCGCGGGATCGTGGTGCGGCCGGAGCTTACGCCGCCCTGACGCGGTGGTGATGCGCAATTGCCCGCTTGTGCCGCGGCTTATAGTGCCTTCGACCCCCTGCATCACACCGAACGAGGAGCGCCCATGAACCCCGAGGCCCTGGTGCTGACCGAGACGCGCGGCCGCGGCGAGCGCCGCACCGGCCTGATCACGCTGCACCGCCCCAAGCAGCTCAATGCCCTGAACGACGCGCTGATGGACCAGCTGGGCCAGGCGCTGCTGGCCTTCGATGCCGATCCCGGCATCGGCTGCATCGTGCTCACCGGCAGCGAGCGCGCCTTCGCCGCCGGTGCCGACATCGCGGCGATGGCCACCAAGACCTACCAGCAGGCGCACGCCGAGGACTTCATCAGCCGCAACTGGGAGACCATTCGCCGCGTGCGCAAGCCGGTCATCGCCGCGGTGGGCGGCTTCGCGCTGGGCGGCGGCTGCGAGCTGGCGATGATGTGCGACTTCATCATCGCTGCCGACAACGCGCGCTTCGGCCAGCCCGAGATCAAGATCGGCATCATCCCCGGGGCCGGGGGCACCCAGCGCCTGCCGCGCAGCATCGGCAAGGCCAAGGCGATGGACCTGGTGCTCACCGGCCGCTTCATGGACGCCGCCGAGGCCGAGCGCGCCGGGCTGGTGTCGCGCGTGGTCGCGGCCGACAAGCTGCTCGACGAGGCGCTGGCCGCCGCCGATGCGATCAACGCTATGAGCGCCATCAGCGTCGCGCTGGCCAAGGAGTGCGTGAACCGCGCGCTCGAAACGCCGCTGTCCGAGGGCCTGCTCTACGAGCGCCGGCTGTTCCACTCGCTGTTTGCCACCGACGACCAGAAGGAAGGCATGGACGCCTTCTTGAACAAGCGGGCGCCGCAGTTCAGGCACCGCTGAGGCACCTGCGACGCTGGCAACGGGCCGCCCTGGGGGCGGCCCGTTTTGCTTCAACGTTGCAATTTTGCGAACGCCGTTGTGAACTTATCCGGGTTTCCGCGGCCTGGGGCAAACCCTAGAGTTCAGGCCATGGACGAGGCCGGAGACGCATCCGCCGACCGAAGCCTCCAACCCGAACCCGGATGCACAAAGGAAACGTCATGAGCAAGATTGCCCGCATCGCCTACCCCGCCGTCGCCGCCCTGGCCCTGTTCTCTGCGCTGAGTGCCCACGCCGAAGGCCCGATCGGCCAGTACAGCGCGCAAGAGCTGGCGCCCACCAACCGCACGCTGGCGCAGGCTCAGGCCGAGTACCTGCAGGCCAAGGCCGACGGCTCGCTGCGCGTGTGGTCGACCAGCTACAACCCCTTCGCCGCCGTGAAGTCGGTGAAGACCCGCGCCGAGGTGCGTGCCGAGGTGTTGGCCGGTGGTGTCGACATCGACGGCGAGGACAGCGGTTCGTTCGCGTTCTCGCAACAGAGCCCGGCGCGCAGCGCCGCTCCGCTGGTGGCCGCCGCCACCCGCTGATCGCCAGATGCCGCCCGGCAGCTGCCGGGCGGCGACCCTGCGGACACCCGGCCTGCTCGGGTACAGGCCGCAAGCACGCAAGACGCCCGGCCTGGCCGGGCGTCTTGCGTTTGCGCTGCGCGCCGCCGCGGATGTGGCGCGGCCTGATCAGGGCGCCAGCCAGCGCGCGCCCTGCGCGTCGAAGCGGGCGCGCCGATGCGCCCCCGCGGCCAGCTCCAGCCAGTCGATCGAGCGCACACGCGCCGACAGCACGGCAAAGTGCGCCCGCTCGGCGCGGTCGGGCACTGGCGCCGACGCCGCCCCGCCTGGCGGGCCGTCCATCGGCGTGCCCGGCGGCAGGGGCGACAGGTAGTCCTGGGCCGCCGGTGTCAGCTTCAGCCGCGCCCAGCGCGAGGCCACCGCCAGCCCGTCGACCTGCAGCGCCAGGTCCACGCGCAGCCGCAGCTGCCACGACAGCGCCGGCGACCACAGCAGCAGCGTGCCCTGCGGCCATTGCGCCAGCTGCCGTGCCTTGCCGCTGCGCGCGTCGGTGTAGAGCAGGATCTCGCGGGCCTCGGCGTGCACTTCGCGCAGCACCACCGTGCGCGCATCGACACCGTCGCCGTCGCGCGTGGCCAGGGCGCCCAGCCGCCAGCCATGCTGCTTGTCCGCGGTGGCGCGCGCCAGCTCGCGCCAGCAGCGGTCCAGCAGCGCGTCCAGATCGTGGTTCGGGGCCATGCGCTCGGTGTCTCCTGCAGCGACGATGCTGCGCCGGTTCGCCGGGAAGCGCCAGCCCGCGCAGGCCCGGCGGCGCGGCCCCGCCGCTCAGCCCTCGCGGCGCAAGGCCGGAAACAGGATCACGTCGCGGATGCTCGGGCTGTCGGTGATCAGCATGATCAGCCGGTCTATGCCGATGCCGCAGCCGCCGGCCGGCGGCATGCCGTACTCCAGCGCGCGGATGAAGTCGGCGTCGTAGTACATCGCCTCCTCGTCGCCGGCCTCCTTGTTCTTCGCCTGCGCGGCGAAGCGCGCCGCCTGGTCCTCGGCGTCGTTGAGCTCGCTGAAGCCGTTGGCGATCTCGCGCCCGGTGATGAACAGCTCGAAGCGTTCGGTGACCGTGGGGTCGGCGTCGCTGGCGCGGGCCAGCGGCGAGACCTCGACGGGGTAGTCGACGATGAAGGTGGGTTGCCACAGCTGGTGCTCGACCTCGGCCTCGAACAGCCCGAACTGCAGCTCGGCCAGCGTCCAGTGCGCCGGCGGCTCCTCGCCCTGGGCCTTCAGCCGGGCATGCAGCACGGCGGCGTCGCCGGCCTGCTCGTGCGTGAGGCCGGCGTACTGCACCAGCGCCTGGCGCACCGACAGCCGCGCGAAGGGCTGCTCCAGGTCCACCTCGCGCCCGGCGTAGTTCACCAGGGCCGAGCCGGTGGCCTGGCGCGCCGCGTGGCGCAGCACCTGCTCGGTGAAGTCCATCAGCTCGCGGTGCGTCCAGTACGCCGCGTAGAACTCCATCATCGTGAACTCGGGGTTGTGGCGGACGCTGATGCCCTCGTTGCGGAAGTTGCGGTTGATCTCGAACACGCGCTCGAAGCCGCCCACCAGCAGCCGCTTCAGGTACAGCTCGGGCGCGATGCGCAGGAACATCTCCTGGTCCAGCGCGTTGTGGTGGGTGACGAAGGGCTTGGCGTTGGCGCCGCCGGGGATGGGGTGCAGCATCGGCGTCTCGACCTCGAGAAAGCCGTGCTCGACCATGAAGCCGCGGATCGAGCTGACTGCCTTGCTGCGCGCCACGAAGCGCGCGCGCGCCGCGTCGTCGGTGATCAGGTCGACATAGCGCTGGCGGTACTTCTGCTCCTGGTCCTGCATGCCGTGGAACTTGTCCGGCAGCGGGCGCAGGCTCTTGACCAGCAGGCGGATGGCCGTGGCCTTGACCGACAGTTCGCCGGTCTTGGTGCGGAACAGCGTGCCCTCGCAGGCCACGATGTCGCCCAGGTCCCAGTGCTTGAAGGCGGCCAGCAGCTCAGGCCCCACGGCGTCCTGCGTCACGTAGAGCTGGATGCGGCCGCTGCCGTCCTGCAGCGTGGCGAAGCAGGCCTTGCCCATCACGCGCTTGAGCATCATGCGGCCGGCCACGGCCACCCGCACGCCCTGCGGCTCGAGCTCCTCGTTGGGCACTTGGCCGTGGCGCTGGTGCAGGTCGGCGGCCTGGTGGCTGGGCCTGAAGTCGTTGGGGAAGGCGACCCCCGCGGCGCGCAGCGCCTTGAGCTTCTCGCGCCGCTCGGCGATCAGCTGGTTCTCGTCGGCGGCGGCCGGGGTGGCCGTGGGGTGGTTTTGGGGGTGGTGGGTGCTCACGGCGCAACTCGTTGAATCTGCTGCGATTTTAGGCGCAGCCCCGGGGGCGGCCGGTAGAATGTCGGGCTTTTCGCCGGGCCGCTGCCGGGGTGCCCTCCACGGACCACCCTGTGTGTGGCGCCCGCCCCACTCGCCGCGTCGCCATGCCCGCCCCGTTCCCGATCACCGACCGCCCCGTGCGCTTCGCGCTGGTGGGCTGCGGCCGCATCTCGGCCAACCATGTCGACGCGCTGCGCCAGCATGCCGGCCGCGCCGAGCTGGTGGCCGTGTGCGACAACCGCCCCGAGGCGCTGGCCGCCGCGGTGCAGCGCACCGGCGCCGCCGGCTACCCGTCGCTGGCGGCGCTGCTGGCCGGCAGCGATGCCGACGTGGTGGTGCTGGCCACGCCCAGCGGGC
>VFQQ010000268.1_pt1 | contig 121608 bp, 207 predicted proteins | sample 3512341 | NCBI WGS metagenome assembly VFQQ01 (sample SAMN10412373, study PRJNA504923) | tailings metagenome | isolation source: Relicate 2 Philex TSF1 revegetated site | place: Philippines: Tuba, Benguet | collected 2017-08-29 | reverse complement strand
GGTGGTCCACAGCACGCCCCTCAATTGCCGGTGGGGGAATGCTTTTGCCTGCCTCAGGCACCGGCACCGGCACCAGCGCCGCCGCTCAGGCTGCCGCCGCTCATGCCGCCGCCTCTTCGGTGGGGGCGGCATGAGGTGGGGAAAGCTTTTTGGTGGTCAGGTGGGCAGCGGCTCATCAATTCTTATAGTATTTGTTCTATGTGCTGTGCCCTGCTGCCGCATCGGCTACAGCGACATGCTGCTGCAGTTGCTTCTGGGTGCCTGCTGGGCGCTGGTGCCGGCGGGGGGGGAGAGCGCATTGTTGCCTGCAGCGCTTGCCAGCTTGGCAGCCCTGGCTATCAGAGGCTCTTGACAACAATACTGGCTCAGCTACATGCTTTTAACGGCCTTTCAAGCTCGGATCTGCACGGGATAGGCATAGCAACTGTGCGTAGGGGGCGCAAGCGGGCCTGTTGCGCATGGGGCGGGGGTGGCGCATGCCACCTTTCGGCTTGTGTGAGCGAAATCACGCGTTGCTCGGCGTGTTACCCCTTGTTATGCTCTGATCTCCTTGCCGCCTGCTTGCTTCTGGGTTTGCCAAGCGCCGGGGAGCGCCCGAGAAGCCAGCTGGGACGACCGCGGTGCTCTGCGCTCTGCTTCGCGACCCACAACTCCCTGCAAGCGCAGCAAGCAACTAATGACGCTCCGAACACCCCCGACCAGCTGAGCGCACCCCAAGCTTCTGAAGATGCGGGTTCTTCACGCTGTGGCCCTCGCCGGCCTTCTGATCGCGCTTCAGGTGCGGGAAAAGCTCCAGTTGCAGCGAGCGGCGCCCGCCGGGGTGCACTGGAGGAAGGGACACTTGGCCGCCGCCCGGCGGTGCCGCCGCCGCCGCCGCCGCTGCGCCTCGAGGCGCGTTCTCCCAACTCACTCCCACTTCCCGACCATTCCGCTTCGCTGCAGGCTGTGCTGGCAGTGGCGGCGGTTCCAAGCGACTGCCCCGCCAACGCTCCCGTGGTGACTGAGAGCGCGGAGCAGCTGCAGCAAGGGGTAGATCGCATCACCGCTTTCCCCACCACCCTCGATCCCCGCGTCTTCAACAACGTGACAGAGGTGTTCGACGGCCAGATGCGCCCCGATGTCCGGGCGGTGAGCGGGGCATAGCAAGCTGCGCGCGTGTTGGCGGGGCAGAGGGCGGCGGGCGCCACAGCGCTGCATGGCATCTGCTGCCTTTCTGCCGGTCCCCTGCCAGGGCTGCTATCTTTTGGGTGTTGATCATCAAAGTTCGTGATCACCTGTGCCTGCTTTCAGGCGGCGATTGCGCTGGCGGAGCACAACGTGGACGACATGGATCTGCCCCCCGAGTTCATCATTGACTCTATTGAGCTGCAGGCGCGGCCAGCATGCATCTCATGGGCAGCGTGCGATTCATGGGCACCGGCGGCTGGTGCATGGAAAATGTGCTGCCAATTGTAAGCGTGCCAGCCAACCACCCCCAAGCGGGCAGGTGCATGGACGGCTGTGCTGTGACGCCACAGACCCAAAGCTGCATGGGCTGGCAGCTCATGCAGCGCACGGGGCTAGCGGGGCTCATCCTCTGGCACCTTTCATCTGCTTGCAATTGCCCGCCTGGCACAGGGGTCAACTGCAAGCTACGAGTGGGATAAGCTGGCCGACCTGGTGAGTGATCTGCCTGCCGGCGCCCCAGAAAGAGCCATCAAATGGGCACGGGTGCACAGCGGCGCACTGCTGTGTGCACATCGGTGGACAGCGGTTCCTTTCCCTGGTCTCGTTCTCCCGCAGGGCATCCACGTGTTCCTGTCGGTCAACGGCAGCATGTGCCCCACCACCTGCAAGGCGCCCGAGGGGCCCGTGTGCGAGGCGGCCTGCCAGTACAACGAGCTGGCCAAGAAGCACAACAAGGAGATCGAGATGGAGCAGGTGAATTGTCATGCTTTATTGGCAAAGTTGAGAGCTTGCGCTAGCACAACGAGCTGGCCAAGAAGCACAACAAGGAGATTGAGATGGAGCAGGTGAAAGCAGGCTCAAGCCTGGGCCCTAGCGGGATGGGACATGCCGCTGGGCAGCAGCGCAGCGGTGGGCTTGCGCAGGCTGCATACGGCAGCATGCGGCATCAGTTGGCATGGAATGCTGCTCGTGGCCATCACGTAGGTTAGGTTAACTGCAAGCCCTCCCTGAATCTGTGTCGTCATTCGTTTCTGCACCCCTCTGTTCACACAGGAGGCGTCCTACATGGACGCCCAGGGCCGCACCAGCCCCCAGCCCGCCCCCGACACGGGCGTGCTGATTAATGGCCTGGTTGCTGAGGTGCGCAACTTGCTTGCTTACATACATTCTATCTTTCTTTCTACCTTCTGGGGTGCGCACCCCCTGTTTGCGCTGCAGCCGCCGCCGGAGCCGCAGCTGCCGGCGCCGCAGCCGGCAACCGCGGCAGAGCCTGATTGCGCGTCCTTGGATCCGAGAATCATCTGTGGCAGCTGTGATTGGCTGTTGAACGACGGCGGCATTTGCACAAGACAGCACCCCATGACACTTCCCTGCCAATGAATGCTTTCCCTCCAGGTCACCATCATGACCACCAAGCCCCCCAGCCAGATGCCCGTCAACGGCACAGGCCTGTACTCCTTCACTACCGACACATGGGTGAGCGTAATAGTAGATGTGTTATCCAGCCCTGAAGGGCAGTTGATGCACATGTGCAGCAGGACGGCGGGCAGCTGGCCGCTGCACATGCATGGGGGCCGACCTTAGGGACCGAGGCGTTGTATGAAGGCGCCGAGCACTGACTGCTGTTGGAATGCGGCGCTGCTGCCCCTTGCAGCTGATGGAGCCAACGGTGCAGGCCGACAATTGGGACAGGTGCGCACAGGCTCCCTGCAGTCATTGCTGGCGGGTGCTAAACGCTCTTTGCACCAGAACCCTCTGCATGCACAAAGCCCTCTTGCCCTGCAACCGCAATGCATTGTCAGCGCATCATCTCAACCGCGTGCTGTGTGCACTGGGCTGCCGCAGGGCTCGACCCTCAACCCACACTTGCGAGGGCACTCTTCCTTTCTGCCGCAGGGCCGAGATTCTGGGCAACGTGACCCAGTATGTGGACGAGTACAACACGCTGCTCTGCGAGTACGAGGCCGCCAAGGTGGGCGCACACGCATACAGGTTGCTGCCCTTAACCCCGTTACCCCAATGTGTTACCATACATGGGGCGACCTCCCACCTGGCTCCCGCCTGGCCGCTTTGTGTGCACCCACGACTACCCCACTCGTGACCCGCCCCAGCCGGCCTCCGCCCCTTGCAATTGTGCAGGCGGCGGTGCTGCCCGACGCGCCCGGCGCCCTGGACTTCAACTGCTCCCGCTGGAGCGCCTTTTCTCGCGCGCTGAGGAGCTACCGGGGCGCCGGCTTTGATGCCGACCTTGGATCTCGCTCAACCTCCAACCTTGTCTTCCGCCTGCTGCGCCGCATCTCAGGCAAGCTGTGCTGCCGTTTATGCGGCTGCTCGTAATGTGAAGCTTGGCTCATGAGCAGCCATATGCACATGCAGCACGGCCTGGCCTGCCTGCCGCCTGCTGCGCCGCACCTCAGGCGAGCCCTGCTGCTGTTGCACCGACTTGACTGTGAAGTTGGCGGACTGAGTGGCAAGCGCCTGAGCTTCACGCAATTTACAAACTTGCAACCCTGTACATCCACCTCCTGCCTCTCCTGCAGTGAACATTGTGGACCAGCCGAACGCGTGGAAGGACCAGTGTGACAACCTGAAGTTCTCGCTGCCGGTGCGCAGCAGTGATATGGCATGATCGAGTAGCGCGTGCATGACACAGCAGATGCTTTATACAGCCCGCCGTGCCTTCTGGACGGCTGGCATCAGCACAGCAGCGCAGCAGCAGGGCTTTGCCAGCTTTGGAATGTGCCTCTTCAGCGCACAGGCATGGTCGCTGACTCTCTCCTTGCGTTTCATCCACCCTGCCCGCAGAACAAGCTGGCTGATGGCGTTGCGGCCGCATCTGCCCCTGCCCCGACCGCTGTGCCGTCCAGCGGTGGCTGGCAGCGCGGCCTGCCTGCCGCTGCCTTCTGGGCGGCGGCAGGCGCCGCCGCAGCGCTGCTGGCTGCGTGACTGGAGTAGCTGAGTGGCACAAACAATGCCTGCTGTGGTTCAACATGCATTTCACACCGCAGAGGCGCTAACATCTCTCAACAACACACAAACGACGGCCAAACCGGCGCCGCACTTGCTCTCTCCAAGCCTCTTTCTCACTCTCCAGGCCTGTGCTTCCTCCTCCCTGATCTTCATCTACTAATTTCCCAGACTTCTTGTTCGCCAAAATTTGGGTTGGGGACACCCGGGGCCATATAATCACATGTGGTGCGATACAAGGTGTCAAGCCAGTTGAAATGTGGGCACTGCTGGGCGTGTCGCCGCCGCTCTGCTGCGCTGCGCCGCCGCAGCCGCCCCGCCGCTGCGCGGTGCCTCCTCCTTGCCTCGCAGCAAGCCGAGAAGCCTTCTGAGCTATTGCGCGCCTCATACACGCGACCAGGAGGCCGTATTTGCCGCCCAGCAGCGCACGGCGACTCAATCCCGGTGCCAAGAAGCCTCCAAGCGCGCCGTAGGCTGTCCTTAATTCTTACGCGGCCCCAGGGCGCAGGTGCGAGCGTCCGCACGGCCGCTGTTGCCGCTCACCACCGCCGCCGCCGCCGCCCGCGCTTCTTGCCGCCGCTTCCCAACCCAGCCTGGCCACCCTGCCGCTCCCCAATCAGGCCACCGCCATGGCACACCACGATGTTCCCGGCGAGGAATTTTACCGAGCCAGCCTGGAGCGGGCCCGTGCGCTGCCGCCGGCCGAACGCAGCGCTGATGTGGCAGCCTGGCTGCTCTGCCACGATGCCATGGAGGCCGCCGCTGCTGCCCTGCCAGGACTGCCGATGGATGGCAGTGTGCTCAGCCGGCCTTTGGGCGGCCGCGCAGCGCTGGCGGCGCTGATGCAATGGCTCGTGCACTCCTTTGCGGCACTGCCGGTAGACCCGCAGCACGCCTGCTCCACGCTGTGGCGCTCGACTCCCCAGCTGCCGCCGCTCATGCGAGTGTGGACGCAGGGGCCGCAGGTGAAGTTGAGACCGCAGCCCGCGCTGCTGAGCCTGCTGGGCGGCGGTCACAGCGGGTGCCAGGCGGGCGGCCAGCTGGATTTGGAGACTGTTGTGCGTGCGCTGCTGCTGGTACTGGTGGCGCAATGGCCCCTCATTAATCAGGCCCGGGTAGCAGCAGACGTGCTTGCAGCTCTCAAGCCCGCCCTCTTGGGCGAGGTAGCGGCAGAGCGGCTAGACCGCCAAATCGCTCAGCTGCAGCAGCTGCTGGCTGGCAGCGGCGGCAGCGGCAGCGGCGGCGACGGCAGCGGCAGCGGTGCAGGAGAAGACGGCAGCAGCGGCGGTAGCGCAAGCGGCACCAGCAGCAGCAGCAGTGAACCCAAGCTGCCGTCGGCGCGTCAGCTGCAGGTGGTGTGGCACGTGATGTCGCTGCTGCTATCTGAGACCCCCGAAGCGCCCGCGGTGATGTCGCCGCGAGCAGTGTCAGACATGGCGGTGCATGCGGCCCGCGGGCTGCTGCAGTTGGAACCTGACAACCCGCGGTCCAGCTGTTCCATGGGCAAGGTGGCTCTGATGAACGACAGGTGGGGTGCACTGCCGCGCTGACCTCCGCTCGCTACTGCACTGACCAGCTAGCTGCATGGAGGCAGCAAATGCTGGTGCAGAAGGCGTCCAAGCCTGGGCTTCCCTTTTTTCACACCTATGCCTACCTTTCCACCACAGCTGCCCCATCCGCTCCTCCCCCGGCAGCCTGAACCCCGCATCCGCATTGCGCGACCCCCTGCCTCACTTCCTACGCTGCGTGGAGCTGGCTCGCCAGCAGCGCAACGACTTTTTACTGGCCAGGTGCGATGGGGGAGACGTGAACTTTGCTGGGGCAGGCATGCTGGGCGGGTGCATGTGAGCGAGCGATGCTCGAGTCGCTGTCTGGCGGTGCTGTGTCACTTCCGTTGCGCCTGATTCTGATGTGCTGTGAGCTGACAAGTTTTGGCCCATTCCGATCCGCAAGCACTGAGCTGGCGTCCTGTGCACCTGGCACCTGGACTGCCCATCCGCAGGGGCGGCTGGTGGGCGGTGATGGTGGCTGCCTCCGACTGCAACCCGCTGCTCAGCCCCACCCAGGCAGCTGGCATGATGGAGGAAGCCGCCGCTGCATTCCAGCGCTGCAAGCGAGTCGTTCCCCCAGGCTGGGCTACCATGCTGCGTGCTGACCGCGAATCGTGCGCCCCCTTTCATGCGGTGGTAACCGCTCACCTGGCGGCTTCCCCGCAGCGCTGGCAGCATGGCATTCGTGCACAGCAGATGACGGGGGTGCGGCAGGGACTGCGGCAGGTGATTGACCGGAACCCTGAGGGGCAGCCACTGACTTGCGACGGCTGCGGCAGGCCGTCGGCCGCGCTCAAGTGCTGCAGCCGGTGCAAGGCACGCAGATACGTGAGTGTGAAGAGGGCAGAGGCCGGGCTGGGTTGGAAGAAGGGGCGATGCATTGAATGGCGGCACGTCTGTGGCTCCATGGGTGCAGCTGTGTTGGGGTGGGCTGCTGCACATGGCAACAAAAGGACGCGCATTTCACCGTATCCCTGCTGCTTTCGCGCTCCACACTCCTGCAGTGTAGCACGGCCTGTCAAGCGCAGGACTGGAAGCACGGAGGGCACAAGCAGCAGTGTCCAGAGCTGGCAGCCGCACGTGCGGCTGCCGCCGGCGGCGGCAACGCCTGAAACCTGCCAAGCCAGCCCTGTCCAGCCAGTTGCGGTTGCTGTGGTGCAGCAGCATGGATGCATTGGTTTGTTGTTGTTCAGCCTGAGTTGCACGCTCCTGCCTTTGGCTGGGTTTTCATGGTATTGTGTTCCTCTGCTGCATTGTTAACATGCACAAAAGGTCACACACTCAGTAGACATGCAAAACAATTCACTATCATGTGTGGGCAATGGGCGGTTGGCAGTTGCCCAGGTCAAAAGACGTAGCATGCACGGCGCGCTCAGCGGCGCAGCACGCGCAGCTTGCGCACCGTGCTGGACAGCTGCCAGGCATCGAAGGCCTCCTTCAACCGCTCCATCTGTGGCCGCGAGAGCGCGCTCTGGTGCCGCCGCAGGTAGCGCAGGACCATGGTGAGGTCCTGGTCTGTGGGGCGGATGCCCACCGCTGCCAGCAGCTGCAGGTTGTGGGCCAGCAGACCCAAATTGCCGCGCAGCTCCTGAGGCAGGGAGGAGGGGATGCGAGAGCCAGATGTTCAGTGGAGAGGCAGGGTAGTGGCTGCTTAGTTCTGTGGCGACCAAGTTTTGCGCAGCAAATAAGTGAGCAGCAGGCTTGCTGTGAAGACGAGCGATTTCAAAATAGCACTCAGCTGCTCAGATGCGTGAGCAGGCCCTTGAAGAGGCATGAGAAGCACCCAACGCCGCACCTCTGGTGTGGGGTGCTGCACCGACACGATCCGCTCCGTCTGCACCCGCTGCTTGCGCAGCAGCGCTTCCACGGTGCTGCGAACGGCGGGGGTCGCCACGCTGTAATGCCAGCCCTGCGGGGTGGGGGCGGTGGCAGGGGGAACAGCAGCATAGTCGGTGCATGAGGTGCAGCTGGTGGCAGGAGGTGGAACGCTCATGCGAAAGAGGGCTTGCGAGGCATGCAAGTGTCCAGCATGGCCAGCGCTCCAGCCAGCATGCGAACAAAGCGCAGGCATGGCAGCAGCAATGCTGCAGCAGAGGCACATGCACCGCCCTTCATCATCATCATCCCCCCATCCCACCCATCACCAGCACGGCCCCACCTGCATGTGCAGCGCCATGAGCAGGCGGGGCACGTAGGCATGCGCCACGTCACTGTTGACGGGCAGCACCTGTGGGGCGGCCTCGATAAAGGCAGCCAGCAAGTGCTCATCGGGCAGCAGGCGCAGCTTACGGCAGGCGGACAGCGCCAGCGAAGCAAACTCTGCCGATGCCTCTGGTAGGTGGTGCAGCACGGCTGTGCGCATGGCTGTGGCCAGCCGGGGGCTCAGCCGGAACAGGCCCTGCCCTGCCACAAAGCCCTCCAACGCAAGCACCACTGCACTGGCCGCTGTGCTCTCCACTGGCTGTAGCAGCTGGAGCGCACGATGCTCTGCAGCAGCCGCCATGGCTGGCGAAACCGGCCAGCGGCGGCCGGCCCAGGCTGCCATGGTCTCCGCCAGCTGCCGCGGCAGCGCCGCCTGCAGCAGCCACTCCCCCGCCTGCTGCAACTGCGCTGCCATGCCGTTGTCCCGCCCGGGCTGCATGCCGAGCGCATCATATGCTGCCGCAATCATGTGAAGATCTGCCATGCGAGCTTCCTCCCAGCCGCGCACAGCTGCCTCCTCCACCGCCGCCTGCTCTGCCCGGCTCAGCGGCAGCTGCAAATCCGCCGAGGCCCGCAGCAGCTGCGCACAGGTGGAGACGTCCGGGAGCTTGGGGAACGCGTCCGGCCCGGCAGCTGCCAGGCTGGCCAGCGCCTGAGCACGCAGCGCGCCGAAAGCGGCCTGCACAGATGGCGACAGCTGGCGCGGCTCCTCGTGCACCCGCTCTCCAAAGTTGTTCAGCGCCGCCAGCAGCTGCGGCAGTGTCAGCTGCTGCCGGTGCAGCAGCGCGACACGCAGCAGGCGCCGCAGGCTCTGCACGTGCACGCACTCGCTGCTCAGCCGCGCATCGTCCATCAGCCGAACGCCGCCGATGGCCTGCGCTGCATCCACTGCCGCTGCTGCGTCTGCGTCTGCTGCTGCCGCCGCCGCCGCTGCTGCTGGGTCTGCTGCTGCTCCCTCTGCTGCCTTGCCTGCTGCCTCGCCTGCTGCCGCCTGCTGCTCACTCTTCGCAGTCAAAGCTTCCGAGTCCTGCAATCAGGGGCGACAGCAAACTCAGCATCATACTGAGGGCGAGCAGACAAATGACAACTTAGATTGGCCTGCAAGTGAGCAAAATGCATTCAAGCTCTAGCCTAGGGTTTATTCACACAGGTTCGCTCAAGATAAGGACCCCCAGCAGCACAACATACACCGCCATCGGCCAGCCAGCACAGCCAAGTTGAACCCAGCTCGGCGCACCTCTGCTGTCACCAGGCACTGCCCCGGCGCCAGCGCCGCCGCCAGCTCTGGCCCCGGCTGCAGCCCCAGCCGGATATAAGCGCTGAGCATGAAGCGCACGTGCGCGCTGTTCAGCCGGGCGCCGCTCGTCAGGCCCGCCACAACCGCCGCCTCCAGCGCCGCCGCCTGATGCTCGGTCAGCTGGACTTGCATCCAGGCTGCGGCATCCAGCAGCCTGCAAGCGTCGCCAAACTGCAGAGGCTCGCCCGACTGGTGCAGCATCTCGAGGGCTAAGTCCAGCGCTCCCGAAAAAGCCTCCTGATTGACGGGCCGCGGGTTGCGGCCCTTGCTCTGCAGCTGGCCCAGTCGCACGGCGGCCTGCAGGTGGAGGTGAAAGGGCAGCGGCTTGAGGGCTTCTTTTGAGGCCCCACAAACATGCACATCTGGGAGCTGGTTCAACAGCAACCTGCAGGTAGGTCCCACTGGGAACCGGTGGTGGCGGCGCCCAGCAGTGCGAGCAGCCCCACAGCAAGCCTGCAAGCGGGCTGCAGGTGTCCAACCACTTCCCTCGGTTCAATCTGCCCCCTCTGCGCCCTCCCAGCATGGAACTCAAACCCGGCCTATCTCGAGTGGCACGTGCACCCACACCCACCGCAATCAAGTGGCGGGGGCCCGCCACCTCCTTGTGCTCCACCAGCAGCCGAGCGGCCCTGCGGGGGCTGCGCGCCTCCCTAACCTCCCGCAGCAGCTGGCTGGGCCCCAGGGGAGCCTCTGGCTTCCAAGGAGAGCTGGAAGAGCCGGTACCAGCAGCCTCCGGCCGCTGCCGCGGCCGCCCCCGCTGCCGCCGCTGCTGCTGCTGCTGCTCGCCATCCTGCTCCGCGTGGCGCTGCTCCAGGCTGGCGAATGGTGCCACCGTCTGCATTGGTTGGGGTGCACACGGGCAGTGGCGGCGGGTGGAGCAGGCAGGAGGGCTGCAAAAGAAGCGGATGTGGCGGCCCAGCACAAGCACTTGCAAGCATGCACCAGCGGCCGCCGTCACCGATTGCTATGCCTGGTCTAACAGGCCTGGTCGAGCACCCACCTGGCTCAGCGGCGTGCCCCCTGCTGGCACCCATGCATCGGAAGCAGCCGAGGCAGCCGGGCCGCCGGCTGCGGCAGCGGTGCTGGCAGGGGCGCTGGCGCCATCTGCCGCAGCGGTGCAGTAGAATGAAGGCGCGCCGGCGAGGGCGGCCGCAGTGTCCTGGCAAGTAGCAGGTGTGGGAGCAACAACTCGGCAGGCAGCACGTGCAGGCGGCAGCGGTGGCGGCGGCGGCAACAAGCACTGCAACCATACGCGGCGCGCCCATCATATCTCACCTCTAGCGCGTGTAACCCTGCGGCTGATGCCCTGCAGGCCGCCCAGCGCGCGCCCTGGGGCCCGAGCTGCGGCGCAAAGGGGCGGGGGAGGCTGCTAGCTCGACGCTCGCTATATCTCAGAGTTCATAGCAAGTTCTGGCAGTCATCAGCATGACCCCACCTTGAGGGAAGCCTGCAGCGCGCGCATAACCAAACTCCTGGCGCGCTCCGGGCTTCACAGGCCTTGTATAGCAGACTGAAACGTTGAGAAGGAAAATTAGTGAGTTTCGCACGGCGCGGCAAGGGCCGATGCTATGGGTTTGTGGGCCAGCGGGCCGCTGCGCCCGCCGCGACAGCGCAACTTGCGGGCGGCGCAGCTTGCAGCGGCGGGGCCAAGCAATAGAGCCAAGCCAGGCCTGATGGCCGGTCGTCACAACTTTGGAGGCTCACAAGGCAATCGTTTCGACATGTTACATCTACAGGTGCTTTGCTTCATGCATCGCCCTCTTTCTCCCTCTGCTGCTTGGCCTGCTGCCGCAGCGCTGCCAACGCCTTGCAGGTCCGCTTGTGCCCGCCCTGCCGCCAGTCGGCGTGCGAGCAGGCGGTGCCGCACTACCACACGGAACGGCAGGCGCTGCATGGCAGTGGTTCAGATGGGGGAAGCAGAGTGTCTGTGGCAGCATCGCATCGCAATGTGCAGACAAGCAGTGTGGCTGATGGGCTATCCCTCTCAAGGCTGCCTGCCTCTCGTGCACGGCTGCACACGTCCCAGCCCATTCCATCTCAGCAACTCCGCTCTCCAGCCCACCTGCACCGCTTGCTGCCCTCGCCCTGCCCCGCCGCCAGCCCGCCCTCGCCGCCCAGGTTGGCGCAGCGCAGGTAGGCGCATCTGCCGGCCGCCGCCACCTCTGCAACCTCCAGCTGCTCTCGCTCCAGGCTGGCTGGCTCGGCCCAGGCGGCCTGCAGTGCAGCCGCAAGAGCTTCCAGGCGCTGCGGAACCTCCTCCTCCTCTGTCCAGAGCTGCCGCAGCGTCATTGCCATGAGGCGCGGCCCATCTGGCCGGTCCTGTATCTGCTGCTGCTGCATCATGCTGAATGCAGAGCGCAGCGCGAGTATCACGCCAGGCACAGCGGCCTCAGCATGGCGCAGCTGCTCCGCAGCTGCCGCACTGATGACACCGCTGCCGCCGCCTGCTGCACCACTGCCACCAGCCGCGCTGCCGCTGCTACTGCTGCCGCCCTCGGCTTCGCGGCTATCAAATCTGCTGAGCAGCACTTGAGCGGCGCTCAGCAGCTGGCCTATCATGCTCAGCAGGCATTCCACGAAGTTTGACAGCTGCACCATCTGCGCAGGCAGCAATATTGGAAAAGAGTGAGTAGGAACGGAGCGATGAGGTAAGGCTCAAGCTGCCTGCAGCTGTACTAATGCAGATCAATGCCCGCTCGCAGCTGCGCCCTGCGTCCCAGCTGGGCGTGTGGCGCGTCATGTGCAAGGTGAAGCAAGGCCGGCGCAAGCCCAGCTGCAATGCGCGCCGCTGCACCGCCTCTGCACAGCCCTGCAGCCACTCACCCCCAGCTGCGCCGGCACGCCGTGCAGCCCAGCGGCCAGCAGGCCAAACAGCAGCGGCACTGAGTCAAGGCGGATCAGCTCTGCGGCGAGCTGTGCGCTGCTGGAGCGCCACGCACAATCGAGTAGGCCAGGAGTGCAGCTGACTCGGGCGGCGCGGCAGCCTGCACATTGGACAAGGCACGATGACCTGTAAAGCCAAGAACCAGCAAAGCCGCCAGCCAGGGCAACAGGGGAAACAAAAAGGAGCAGCGAGCAGGCCCCTCAAATGGCATGCGGGGACTGAGATGGCCAGGCAGGACAGGTGGGCCCAGACAGGCACGTGCATACGGCCATGGAACACAAACCGCTTCAGGCACGCCATCCACAGCACAGCACAGCAGCGTGGGCACGCCTCCCCAAAGCAACCAGCCGCAGGAGCACTCACCAGCTGCTGCAGCCCGGAGTGCAGCACAGGGCACAGCTGCGACGTCAGGCGGGTCGGCGAGTGGTGAGCCATCACCATGGCGGCGCTCAAAACGAAGGGCACCAGCAGCGCCTTGCGAGCTGCTGAGCCCTCCACCTGCTCAGGGGCCAGGTGCGGCGCCACAAGCAGCAGCGCCTGGCCGAATGCCGCCAGCGTCAGCACCAGAGAGCTGCGCAGGGGAGGGCGCGGGGGAGGCACGAGCGGTGAGAGTCAGCAGCAGTTTTGGCGCCCTTGCAGTGCGTGCTGCAGGCCAGTTATCCCTGCTGGGTAGCAGGCAGCAGAGCTGCCACATGCTGCTCAGCCCTTCTGCCCCGTACGTGACTGGCTGGGCAGCCAATGGGCAACAGGGCAGTTGAGCAATTGAGCAGCTCCACCGTGCAGCCGTGCAGTCGGACAGCCACGCAGCGATGCAGCCATGGCAGCATGTGCCACCCACCTGTACAGCTGGTGGCTGGCCTCCTCATCGCGCTGCTCCATGTGCGCCTTGCCCTGCTGCTTCACCAGCTCATACGACATCTGCACCGCCCCAGAGGCCGGCAGCACCAGCCACTCCCACTTTATTAGCGGGTCTGGCAAGCCCGGCACCGCCTGCGCCGGGCCGGCAGCCCACTGCAACAACCGCGGCTGGGTGGCCGCCAGCTGCTGCATCGCCGGGACCAGAGCCAGCAGGGCGGGCGGCAGCCGCTCGCGGCCCTCGATTTGCACACGCAGGTAGTGCTGCACCTTGGGGCCAAACTCGTGGAAGAGGCGCAGCATCAGCAGTTCCGCCAGGCCAGTGAAGGCATCCTCTGAGGCAATGCCGTCGCCCCTGAGGGCTGCGCTGTCAAACGCGCCGCCGCTTTGTGTGCCGTGCCCGCTGTGCGTGCCGTGCCTGCTGTGCGACGCGCTGTCTGCCGGCCCCAGGCCGCTGGCCAGCCGCTGCTGCATGTCCTGGTGCCGCTGCATGAGCAGGGGCAGCAGGCGCAGCCCGGCGTCCGAAGCTGCACAGTAGGCTGCAACATGCTGCGCGCTGCGCACCTCGCCTGCTGCACTCACCAGCTGCAAGGACCGGGCCCAGCTGAGGCACAGGCCCTGCACCGCGGCGAAATTGAAGCGCCCCGGGCTGGCGCCGCCCTGCTGCTGCTGCTGCTGCTGCTGCTGTGAGTGGTGGCCGCCGCTGGCACCTGCTGCCTCGCCGCCACTGCCGCCTGCTGCCTGGCCGCTGCTGCTGCCCTCAGCTGCGCTGTCATCATCATCGCTGGGCTCTGGTGCCGCGGCTACCTCCCGAATGACCGCTGCCATCTTGGGCACAAGCTCAAGCAGGCGCCAGGCCACCGCTTGCAGCTCCTCTTTGGTGGGTGGCCTGCCACGTCCGCGCCGGCAGCACTCGCACATGGACATCCCCTCGCGGGCCCGTGCAAGCAGGCCGGCAAGGTACATCCAAGTGAACCAATGGGCGGGCAGGTGGTGGCCGGGCGGGCAGGCGATGGGCATGCCGGCAACCAGGTCCAGCGCCAGCTGCATCGTCTCCCGGTCGTGGTCTGCATAGTACTGGTCTAGAGCTTCATCCAGCCAGTTGTTGTGCACCAGCAGCGCGACCGTGGTGCCCAGCATCTGCCAGTCATCGGTGCTGGGCCGCCCAGGAGGCAGCTGGCGGCCGCCGGGCAGGGGGAGCAGGCCGGTGTGCCGCGCCATCGCGGGAAGCACTTGCTCGGCCAGTAGCTGTGACGCCTTGGTGCGCAAGGCTGCGTCTGAGCAGACTGCCGCTTGCAGCGGGGTTGGGGGTGCGCTTGGGTCGCTGCCCCTGTCGCAGAGCACCACCAGGCTGCAGTCAGAGGCAGGGGTGCAACGTGAGTGAGTGAGGGCAGCCACTTGCAGGCTGGTTGAACACAGGATGGCCGGCTGAGGTGCAGCCTACAAGGGCCTGCCTGCGCACGTGCGATGCACCACCAGCGTGCGCTGCAAGCTGCAAGCCAGGGCGGCGCCACCGGCCTACCAGCTGCGGCATCGACTGGCACATTTCCCGGTGTACCAGCTTGCATGCACGGCTTTGCAGCTGCCGCCCAACGCAAGCGGTTGGGACCTTTGTAACCAGCGGGAGGCCCCAACGCACCGGCAGATGTCAATCCAGCGCACAAGCTTCACGTGCCTGATGGCTGGGCTGTCCGGCCCTGAAGGAGGGGAAACGAGGCAAGACACAGGCGCATGAGAAGCGCACCGCACGTGCCACAGCTGGCCATGTTGACTGGCACCGCGTTGCCCCGCATTGTTCTGCATTGTAGTGTATTGCACGCATGACCCGCACAACAAGCAGCGGCCGGCAGCCAATGGCAGCCGAGCTGCATGCGTAGCCCCTGCTGGCGGTTCTAACGGCAGCCACAGCACGCATTGCAAGCCCGCCAAGGGCCGGTGGCCGCAATGTTCCAGAGCAGCAGCATGGCGCACCTCGGCTGCCGGCACGTGTACCGTCCCCAACGGTCAGCAGCGCATCCGTCACCGCAGAGAGCCAGCGGACAAAGGCGGCAGGGGGCGGGAAGGATTGATGCTCCATCTGCTGCAGCGCGGCCGCTGAGTCCGGCAGGCCTGCCACTCCACGCAGCAAGTCGCCCAGAGCCTCCATCTGGCTGCCCGCAAGCGAGGCCAGCAAGGCGAGGGCTGATGCCTGGATGGGGCCCTGGGTTCTGCGGGAGCAGGGCAAAGGCAATGAGGAGTGATGCTCAGGGACTGAGCACTGGCGCAAGCAGCGGCGTGCGCATGGCAGCAGCGGCACCAACTCGCATGCAAGCATGGTTGCTGGATGGGAGGCGCACCAATGAGGCAGGGTGGCGGCCACATGCGAGCACATGCATGCTGCAGTAAGCTTGTGCCCAGCGGCCCATGCTACGACCGTGCCACCGCTTCGCACCCCAAGGGAATGGCGACAAGTAGCAAACCAGTAGCAAGACAGATCTAGCCAGATCACACCAGTTACCCCTATGCTTCAAGCGCGCCACCGACCTGGCAGGTTTCAGCGCGGCGACGAGCGCCAAGCGGGATGGGCCGGTGACCAGCACCAGTGCAGAGGTCAGGCGGTACAGGGTGGGTGCACCCAGCTGCAGGCAGCCCGCCAGGCGGGCGCATGCTGAGAAGAGCTCGCTGGCGGTGGTGAGCTGCACGATGACCGGTGGCAGCCTGGGGAACGCGCTGTTGGCTGGTGAGGCCAGAGCGGCGTCTAGGGCGAGCAGGGCGTCTGCCACAGCACCCAGCACCCTGCACCAGTTGGGTATGCAGATACAGGTACGAGTGGAGGGAAATATTGGCGGCAATGGGTGCCGCGGGCTGGAATGGGGGGGCCGGCAACGCATGGAGCAGCAGCGGCGGCACCCAGGTGCGCAGCCAGCAGAGCAAATGCTGCACCAAAAGAGGACCATGCCGTTTGCGTTGGTTGGTGCGCATTGGCGTCCATGATGCCCAATCAAGCAACAGAGACCGAGGTGCAACACGTCACCCACCGCTCTGCGGCCCGCCGCTCGTCCGGCCCGACGCCGCTCAGCTGCACGCTCGGTGCAGCCTCGTGCACCTCCTGTATGACCTCTGCGGCCTGGTCGACCAGGGCGGTGTCGGTGGCTGGCCGGCTGAACACCGGCAGCAAGGCTTCCAAGCGCGCAAGGAGCCGCGTGAGAGGCGCAGCCATTGCCGAGTGTGGCGCTGGGCCGCCGCCGCCGCTGCCCGTGCTGGTGACTTGCGCTTCGCTGCGCAACCGGCGGTGCGCTGTTCGCACTGCTTGAATAGGGGGCTAGAAAAGTGCGAGAGCGCAGGGCCGCAAGCTTGAAACACGGCTTGTGTGGGATGGGGGCTTGCAGCGACGGTTCGCCTGGGCGGACTGTTTGGAAAGAGAGCACGAAGCAAGGCGAAATGAGGCAGACCCTGCAAGCACTTGGCGCGATCACGCCGCATGCTGCGTGCCGCCGCCGGATCGCATGCCGCGCCGGTTGGCGTGGCCAGCGTACCTCACTTGCTGCAACCTCAAGCACCAGCCAGCTGAAAAGGTTACATGAAGGGCATGAAACATACTGCGGTTGGTTTCATTCGTATGCAATGCAGGCGGAGCTGCTGCGATCAGCAGCCCTCGGGCGGTTGGCCCGAGGGGCAACAAATGAGGAATCGAGGACCAATGTGGGCTGCAAGACGAACAGAAGGGGCTATCGTGGCACCAAATCGATACATTGCTTGATAGGAGCAAGGGACGGCTATCGGAATATGCCAACGTGGCAGAGCTGCACGGCAGGGCTCCTGCCGTACTAGACAGGCTGCGGAGCGTGCAAGCTGCGCCCGTCAAACTGGGGGTGCCTTCAATGGCTTGCCAGCGTGGGTACGTGGTGGAGCTCTTGGCATGGCATTGTGGCAGCTAAACCGTGGCTCAGAGAGCCTTGTTCTTGCCGCTGCCGGAGCGGGAGGGGGTGGGCGCAGGCGCCGGGGCAGCAGCAGCAGCGGTTGTTGAGCTGCTCGAGGAGCTGCCATCGGCGCTGCCGGGCGCGCCGCCGGGGTTGCCGCAGCCCAGGCGCTCAGCAGTCAGCTGGTCGGCAGGCACCGGGTTCTGGGGCAGGGGAGGGCAGGGAGGAAGGCGGGTGGGAGGGGCATAGGGTGTCTTGGAGCAGGGGATGTCAAGCCACAGTGGCGGGTGCAGCACAAACAGCGGGGCAACACAGGGTGGCCTTCAGTTGCTTGGACATTAGGCGAAGCCCTCGCAGCTGCATCGCAGCGACTGCAGCGCACCCTAAACCGCCAGTGCATGCTAGCAAAACGATTCGCACCTGCATCCAGGCCAGCAGCTGGCGGATGGACACAAGGTAGGTGTCGGGCTGAGCCAGAGCGTAGTCTGCGATGAAAAAAACAAGCAATGTGTGCAAATGGGTCAGGGAGAGAGTGAGAGAGTTGAATGTTGTGCGCGGCTTGTGCACTCGTTTGCGCGGTTGCCTTGCAGCATACGATGCATGCAGCTGCACCGGCTGCAGGTTCGACTAACGTGTCTGGCAGCAGAGTGCACCCTGCTGTGGCTGCACAGCAGGTGCAGCACAGCACAGCACAGCACAGCACAGCAGGCTCACCCACGAAGCGCTTCAGGCCCTTGAGGCTCTCCTTGTCTTGCAGCCTGCAGGCAGTGCCATGCATGGCAGCAACGGCTGGTCGGACAAGCGTGCAGATCCGATCGCCTCAGTAGAAGGCGTGTTCTGGCTGCGCAAGGCTCAGGAGGAAGGAGCAGCAAACCCAGCGCAGCCCCTCTTTCCCGCTGCTGGACGGGGGGCGGGTCTGTGTTTGCCTCACCATGGCGTGTGGATGAAAATGGGAATGGGCGCCCGGTTGCCGCTGTAGGCCGCGTCAAAGTTCTGCTTCATGATGTTGTAAAAGTCGTCGGCAGAGCGGCTGCAAGAAGGGGCGATTGTACGGGGGATGGGAGGGGCCAGTAAGCACAGGGCAATGCTCGCCATGGCGGCATGCTTGCGCAAGCAAGCCGCTGCATGCCAACACGGCTTTGTTCACAATTGAGCACATGCCACAATACTTCACACCCACACCAAACCCCAGGCAGCCCTTTCCAATGAAAACATTGCTCCAGCTCACCCATCCACATAATCCATGCTCCACACGCCCTTGGTGTTGCCCTTGCCGTCCTCCTGGCGGATGTGCCACACCTGCAAGGCATGAGTGTGCATTGAAACCCGGTTTGTGGAGAGGGCACAACAACATGGCTCAGCCTTGCCAGCTTGCCGGATGTGCCGCACCGGTTCGAGAGCGGGGCACGCACATGCATGGGTTGATCGACGCCGCCGGTTGCACCGGCCCGGATGGCCAAGCGCTGCCGCAGCATGCTGGCAAGCATGCAAGCAAGCAAGTGCGCTGCGACAGCCAGCGAGGGCACTGCCTCAGCAGCGCAGCGCGCCGGCACACCACACCAGGTCAACGCCGCACAGTACAGCAACGCACCGGCACGTCGTACAGGCCCGGCTCAGACTCCTTGGTGGAGCAGGACTGGAAGCCGCTGAAGCTGCAAAGCACGGAAAGAGGGGGACAAGGCAATGGTTGACAAGGGAACTGAAGGGCTGAAGGGTGCTCCTTTTCACTGTGCCGCAGCAGGGCGGGAAGCTGCCAGGCCGCAGGGAGGAGCAGGGTGGGATGCAGGCAGCTGAAACACCAGCAGGCGACACAGCTATTGGTAGAGGCCTGCTGTGCCAGCAGCCGGCATTCTCCAGTTGCCCAGCATGCCCAAGCAAACGTCAGACCGTACTCACTAGTCGCAGTTGATGGGGGAGCCGTTTGCGAGGTCAAAGGGCCACAAACGCTCGGCCAGGCCCCTGGAAACCGAGGCGCCGGTCGTCTCCTCAATCAGGGAGCTGCAGCCAGGAAGGGTGGCAGTAGCGGATGGCTTGTAAGGCGGCCTGTGAATGGATGACGGTGGGTGTTGACACACCCTAAAAGGTCGAGGCACCAGTGGTCTCCTCGATCAACAAGCTGCAAAGGTAAAAGTTGCATGGCAGGTAGATCAAACAGGGTGGCTTGCAGGAATAGAGCATGGGCGGTGGAGGCGGGCATGCCATTGCAAGCCAAGTGCTTAGTGGTGGTGGGCTCAACTGGACTGTCTTTTGCGGCCAGCCTACGATCCCAGGCCTCTCGTACACTGCAACGCTTGCCCTGTGTCTGCCCATGATCATTAGAAAGCTGCGAGGCACTCCCAACTCACCTATCGTACAGGAATCCGTTGTCTCCCAGCACCTTGCTGTCTACGCCACTAAATTGAAAGAAATGTGTACTTCGAAAGTTTATGTTTGTACAAACCCACCTGTCGTACAGGAAGCCGTTGTCTCCCAGCACCTTGCGCACGGTTTCGTCCGTCTCCAGGAAGGGCGCGCGGAAGCCCACAATTTCGCTGCGGCAAAATGTGGAAGAGTGGGAGGTGTTAAGGAGAAGGCGAAGACATTAGGAGGAGACAGGTGTGGGAAGGGCGCGCGGAAGCCGACAATGTCGCTGTGGCGATGACCAACGGGGAGGAAGCAGTTATTCGACTGGCACGTGGGCCCGGTATGGGTGTCTGCACAGAACACATGCTGGCGCTGCCCTGCCCAACATGCAACTGCCACACCACCCCAGACTCCTTCGGAGCCTCCCACTCTGCTGATGCCGCAGTGCTGATGCAACCCTGCTAGACGTGTGAACCCCAACAAGCATTGAAAAACTGCGGCACTGAGGCAACTCACTCCTTGCTGATGCCGCACTGCTTCACGAGCTGGTCCCGCAGGCCCACAATTTCGTCGGCCACCTGCTGATACTTCTTGCCGCGCACGCTGAGGTGGGACAGCGTGTGGTCCGCGATCTGCACAGCACAGCATGGCACAGCGTGGAGGGGCGGCGGCGAGTTTGCCAGAGAGCAGCATGCAACGACTTGGCAGCTTGGGCGGCCCCCCAGTGCAGCAGGTTGTCACACACAAGCCAGGCCCAGCCACCCACCCACCTCATAACCCTTCTGGTACAGATCCATCATCAGCTCGCAATCTGCAGAGAAGAGGAGAGTGGAATGATTGCTTTGTTCAATGTGCTGCCGTGCACCCCGTTCCCACACCAGCCTTGCTTCAATCTACGCATGCAAGAGCTGCAGAAGTCCCTGTCAAGCGCACCGTTTGCGGCGTTGGCGGTGGTCACAAACATGGTGGCGACAGCCGGGCAGGCATTTGTGGCCGACTTGCGGCCCTCAGTCACCTGCATGGAAAACAGAGGCAGCATGGGTTCAAGGCGTGCTGCGACTGCAGGGTAACCTCACAGTGCCCTGCCAGAGGCAGCTGGTGCACAAACCAAAGGGCGCTCCTGCGGTGGCCCAGCGGGCGGTGTGCATCAGCAGTGGGAGCTGGCCAGGAGCTGGGGATGGCTGTGCAACTCCCGCGCTGCTTCCCCAGCTGTACATTCAGTCTCACCTCCAGCATCAGGGTGTGGGTGTCCTCGGTCACCGCATCATCGTGGGTGAAAAGGACAAACTGAGGGGGCTTGCCGCCGCTGCCCAGCGGTGACACAAGGGAGGCACCAATGGCGGCTGCAGGGAACGGGCGGCGGAGAGCGTGTTGGGTTGGTCAGGGCAGAGCTTCGTGCTCGTACTTGGCTCAGAAGGGCTTTGCGCGGGCAAACAGTGGCAGGTGTGGGCGTGGCGGAGGGTGCTGCTGCTGCCGCCACCCGGGGGGCAAGCAGGCGGCAAGAGGGGGATGGGTGATACCCGCCGGCGCGGGGCCAGGCCGCCTCCAGAGCCTTATTGATTGCTTCAGATCGCCAATTTGGGGCTGGAGGCGGCCTGCGCCGGCTGGGGACGCTGGTGCACGCCGCCCCGCGTTCCGCCCGACCGCCGCCTGCTCACCTGTGCATGGCTTGGCCACCAGCAGCACTGCCAGGACTGCCAGCAGGCAGCCGCTCAGCCTTCGGGGCGCAGACATGGCCGGTGACCAAATTGGGGCGCGCCCTGTGCTCGCAGCCCACAGCCGGCAGCTGCAACCAGGGTGGTCCGAGAGGGGCCGATGTCTGGAAGGCACGGCCCGGCGATCGGCCCGGTTCATGCAAGGTGTGGAACAACCTCGCTGACCCAGCCGGCGGGAGCGGCACCGGCGGCAGCTTCCTTTCCAACTCAGGCCACCCTTCCTCACCTCGCTTGATCTCAGCCTCTGGAGGCCAGGTGAAGATTGATCACAGTAAGCAGGTGGTCAGCGCTGCCTGGCGTACGCTGCCTGCAAGTGCGGTCTGTACTGCAGAGATGCTGGCCCCACATGCAGCATTCCCCTTGGGCAGACCAGTCCAGCAGAGGACTGTGAGGTGTCCCAACCGAGCTGCCGATACATGTTACATTGTTATCTTGTATCATTTCAAAGCATGCAGGTTCTGTGGAAGGCAAGCAGGCGCGCTGTGCAGCGGCCAGATGCATTGAGCAAGGCAAGGGAGCGGGGCACGAATGAATGTGTGAACGCTGAGCAAGGCTGAACGTGAGCGGGAATGCGCATCATACGCTGACAATCAAACGTCAGGCTACTACCTCACTGACAAGGGAGTCGGTTACTGCTACCTACGAAGGTTGGTAACTGGTCTGCTAACCTGAGTGCCATCGGTGCAGTCCTTATTGAAGCGGCACCAGCTGTCCCCATACTGGGAGGCTATGCTCGCCTGGGCCGCCCGATTGTGCCGCCGTTCCAGCTGTTTCAGCTGCCGCCCTCCTCCTAGCTGCCGCTCTCCTGCTGCTGCTGCGCCTCCTCCATCGTTTTGGCCATCAGAGCGCCCCACGGCCCAGTGCCCAGCGGCTGGGTAGGGCGGGCAGCCACGGCAGGCCCGTGCGGCACGGCACCCGGGGTGGTGGCTGCATGGGCGGGGACCGCCACACTGCCGGGAGCGCCGCCGGGGTTGCCGCAGCCCAGGCGCTCAGCAGTCAGCTGGTCGGCAGGCACCGGGTGCTGGGGCAGGGGAGAAAAGTGGCCGGGCTGAGGTGAGTGACAAGGTGCAAAACGACGGGAGATGCAGCAAGTTCGCACAGGTTGCTGCCTCCATATCTCGCCCTGCTGGGTAGCTGCGCCCGCCGCACGTCGGCAGCATGCCTGCAGGCAGCAGTTCAAGCCTTGCAAGTGGCAAAGGGCTACAGTAGCCTACCCCGTACCTGCATCCAGGCCAGCAGCTGGCGAATGGACACAAGGTAGGTGTCGGGCTGCGCCAGTGCGTAATCTGCGATAACGATGCAAGTTTGTAAGCGGTACAGCAGGTGACTTTGACAGGTCAGGCAACCTTGTGCATGATTGAGTGTGGGGAACTGTTGTACGCCACGTCAGGTGCCACCCTCTCATCATGGCAAGCGCAGCGTGCTTACCCACGAAGCGCATCACGCCCCTCAGGCTCTCCTTGTTTGCCAGCCTGCAGGCAAGTTGGGTCCGATATCACAGGTCAAAAAATTTGTGCACATAAGGCAGCTGGCCTTGTGCGGGGATGGGCTGCGGGTGTGGCAGCAATATTGGGAGCCCGCTGCATGCTCAATAGCACAGTTGAGCCCGCTGCCGCTGGTCCATTGAACGCGCGCAAGACGCCGTCCTTAACCTATACCATGGACAGCACGCTGCTCGCTTGCTCACCAAGGAGTGTGAATGAAAATGGGAAGTGGCGCCCGGTTGCCGTTATAAGCGGCATCGAAGTTCTGCTTCAGGATTTTGAACAGGTCGTCGGCAGACCGCCTGCACGTGAGCATGGCACGGGATGTGCAATGTGCGATCCTTAGCAGTGGTCGTGCTGGCGGCGTGCCACGCATGTGAGCTGTCTGACACCCTCGTCTCTTTTGATTCTGTGAAGAAAAGCAACCCCTTGCCCCTACCCGTCAGCGTAGTCCATGCTCCACACGCCCTTGGTCTGCCCCCGGCTGTCCTCCTGCTTGATCTGCCACACCTGCTGGCAAGAAGGTGCCAAAAAATAAGGGTTGGCAGGCATCCAGCGGCGCCGCGGTGGCCGCATGTGCGTTATGAGTGCGCCCCGGGTGTTAGCAGCTTTCAGCACGCCTGGCTGGTAGTGACGGCAACACGTCAGCTGGTGGCACCACAGCTACGCACCGGCACGTTGAACATGCCCGGCCAGTGCTCCTTGGTTGAGCAGCCCTGGAAGCTGCCAAAGCTGCAGGGGCAGGGCTGGGGGTTAAATGAGGTAAGCATGGCACAGAGGTAAGCTCCAGGCTGGAGTCAAAGTGCTGCTCTCAGGCTGAGACCGGCCGGCAACCTGGTGGCCTACGCAGCAGCCCTAATACCGCGGGCGCAACCGCACCAAAACCAGCAGGTGCCCTTACCACCCGCACTTGCTAGCAGCAAGACAAATGAAAGAAGAGTAACTACTCACTAGCGGCAGTTAGTCTTGGCGCCGTGCGCGAGGTCAAAGGGCCAGACGCGGCGGCCCATGCCGCGGGACAGGGAGGAGCCGCTGATCTCCTCGATCAGGGTGCTGCAAGTTTGAGCAAAAGCAACAGCATGGGACGCTGTGACCAGCAGCAGCACCTTAGCACCAGGCCTGCTGGCATGCACCCACATCCTGTCATCAGCATAAAGTCCGTTCGCTGTTTGCATTCGATCGCCAAAGCCCAATTGGACATTCCTTTTCGACTGCAAAGGCCGCACCTGTCGTACAGGAACTTGTTGGCCGCCAGCACCTTGCGCACATTTTCGTCGGTATCCAGGTAGGGCGCACGGAAGCCCACAATGTCGCTGCAAACATTGGGATTGCAAGAGCACAGCGGATAAAACGAGCGGTTTGCTAATCACTGCACCAGCCAGCTGTGCAGCAGAGCAGCGTCTGCCCCACTCCAGTCTCGCTACTAGCTACCGCACCCACCCATCAACACATTAGTCACATCATCTGCCCAGGTTGTTGGAGCGTCTCAACTCACTCCCTGGGGATGCCGCACTGCTTCACCAGCCGGTCCCGAAGGCCCACAATCTCATCCGCCACCTCGCTGTACCGCTTGCCGCGCACGCTGTTGTGGCTGCATGCATTGGCACACAAAGGAGCAGAGAGGGTGAGGGTATATTACGCATGCCGCCGCCAGCACTGCCTTCAGCATGCAGCCGTCCATCGGGTCTGGGCCTGCCACGCAGCCGGCAGCACCCGCATGCAAGTTTGGCACAGCCGCTGGCCCGCACCTGACGGTGTGGTCTGCGATTTCGTAGCCCTTGTGGTACAGGTCCATCATCAACTCGCAGTCTGCAGTGCAAAATGAAACGCCGGCTTCTTACCATGCTCCAGCGAACCGCGCAGCACAAGATGCACAACCCGCCAGCATGGCCGGGCGCCAAGGCTTGCATTGAAAGGTGCTGCTGCTGTGGCATGCAAGCACAGTCGGCTCACCGTTCTGGCCGCTGGCGGTGGTCACAAACCTGCGGCAGGAAAACATCAGGGGAAAAACATGGTCGGTATCATGCTGGCATGCGCAGGCAGCGCACACGTTTCAGGCTGTCGGTTCAGATGTGTGCCTTCCTGCCAACAAACATTCACGCGCTCACATGGTGCCAACTGCGGGGCAGGCATTGGTGGCGGACTTGCGGCCCTTGGTCACCTGCAGGGCAAGGCAGTATTGGACATGCCACATCGTGCCTTTTCACTCAAGGCTTTCGCCAAGTGTCAGCTGCCCTCCTTGCCCCTTGACCACCGTAGATGCCGTCACCAACCACCACAGATGCCAATGCAGCAGCAGCGCCCGCTGCACCCAGCTCAGCTCACCGCCAGCATCAGCTGGTGCGTCCTCTCAGTGACTGCATCGTCATGGGTGAACAGCACAAACTGCGGCGGCCGGCCGTGGTTGCCCAGCGGCGATGTGAGCGAAGCATCGATAGCGGCTGCAGGGAGGGAGCAGCAGAAAGGTGTCTGAGCCGGTCAGCAAGCTCGCTTCAACCACTGCAGATCTGGATTGGATTAGCAGGCTGTTGGCAGTGGAGGTGGTAGGCAGGGAAAGCAGCGGGTAGGGCAACCAGCGGCAGCGGCGGGGCGGCCGGGCGGCGCTCTCGGCGAGCTCGCTGACCTGTGCACGGTCCCAACATTGCAGCCAGCACTGCCAGCGCCGCCAGGCAGCGGCCGCCGAGGTTGCGCGGCATGGTGGGCCCGCGCGCGACAGAACCTCCGCTCCTCGCCGCCTAGACGCGGCGCTGATTGTAGATCTACACCAGAATGAGCGCGACACGAGCCGCCGCCTTCCCAAAGGGCGCGGCATGATGATGCATGCAACGGGGCGGTTGGGGCGCCAGGTAGGCGGAGGTGCGGTGGAAGCTGGTGTCGCATTTTCGGATCCATCTGTGCGGCGAACCATTCTTTGCGTGTGTTCATGCTAAGTGCAGAGGTAATATTGCATTCGCATGGCTACATGATTTGGAGCCTGCGGCATCAGTCAAGTGTTGCCATCCTTGTACCGCAAATTGCGCTGGCGGGCTAAGCAAGTGCATCAGACAGCACAGCAGCATCACACGCCATCCTCTGCATCAATGTGTTGCAGCATTGTAAATGAAAGCAACGCATCATTTGGGTGTCTGTATGTTACAGTGTGGATGTGCGCGTGAAAAGCACCTGCACCAAGCCAACCCGAGGAAATAGCAGGCGCGGAAAATGTGCTGCAAAGCCGACCAGCATTCTGATCCATTGTCATCTCTCCGCCTTGGCCAACTTTTCGGCCTCTGTTGGCTCTCCAAATCTAGCCCGCCAGCAGCTGGTTGATCTCGCCCTGGATGTTCACCCGCCGCCCCAGCTTGGCACCCAGGGCGCGCTCCACCTCAGCTTTTGCCTGCCGGCTGCGCTTGACCAGCACCGCCAGCTTGGCTGCAGGATGCAGGGAGGAAGCAGTTGGGGATTGTGTTGTATGTTCCACCTCGGCCTTGGCCTGCCGGCTGCGCTTCACCAGCACCGCCAGCTTGGCTGTGGAAGCAGGGGAGGAGCTAAGCGTTTAGAGGAGTTATTGAAGAACCCAGGCTGGCCTGCCGGCTGCGCTTCACCAGCACCGCCAGCTTGGCTGCAATGGGCAGTAGAAAGAACGAAGTGTTGGCGGTTGCAAGCGCCAGGCAGGGTGGGCGCAGAAGCAGCACCCGCTGCGGCCGACAACCAGCTGCAATTCCGTGGCAGGCGCAGCACAGACCGGAGTTCCCTTTGCTGCCGTTTTTGTCCTCTGCTCACCCGAATCCGCCATCAGCTGCCGCTGGATCTCCGCTCGCCGCAGCTCCGCATCCGCTGCCGCCCTGCAGCACGAGAATAAATACAACGCAAGAATGATCAGTGCGTCACGCAAGCCGGGAAAGAAGGGCAGAAACTGACAATCTCGCCCTCCCTGTCCAGTGCACAAGTGGCTTCCTTCCAACCCTGACCGAAACAGGTGCATCTGTCGAACTTGGCCTCCTGCCCCGCCCGCTGCTGCACACAACGAGCCACTATTGAGGCAATATCATCCACCAACCTTCAAGATAACAACTTGATAACAAGCGCACCTGTGGAACTTGGCCTCCTGCCCCGCCCGCTGCTGCAGGCCCGCCGCTAGGCGGTCCAGGTAGCGGGGGCTGGTGCGCAGCGCGATCAGCTGCTTCAGCTTCTCGCCTGCAAAAAGGTGAGTGGGACATTGGAGGGAGGCGTAGGAAGCATGTGCAGAAGCGTCCAGGTAGCGCGGACTGGTGCGCAGCGCAATCAGCTGCTTCAGCTGCTCGAATGCAAGGCGCAAATGATGCATTAGAGGGAGTCTTTAGGATGTGGAGCAAATGCCACCGCACTACTTTCTGGCTGGGCATCAAGGCATGCCACTGCCTGTCCCAGCTAACGCACCGCCAAAGTGCGCCAGAGCCGCGTTGACCGCCTCCTTGCTACTGCTACACCCTCAGCTATCATCATCACCACAAAAATGCAACGAGCAGAACGCACCTCCAAACTGCGCGAGAGCCGCGTTGACCGCCTCCAGCATGGCGGCAGCCAGGTCGGCGCTGACGTGGCGAACCGCCTCTGGTGCAGAGGCGGTCAGCAGCTCGCGTCCGCTGCCACCCAGCTCGCGGCAGCGCTGCGGGTTTTGGGTCCGGTGGGGTTGGGATGGAGGCTTAGCCGCTGGAGTGGCCAGAATGCATGCTGCCGAGGCAGTGGTTGCCATCACCGCTTGTTGGAACTGCCGCATGGCTCTGCCCAGCACAGCACTGCTGGCTGTTGCTGCCCAGCCCCAGCGCAACACCAGATGCTGCGTCTGCGCCCCAAACCTCACCTGCATCAGGAAAGCCCGCAGTTCGTGCAGATCGTCCAGCAGCTGAGCGCGGTACGCCGCATCAGCCACCAACCGCCGCACAGCCGCAGGCTCTGTTGCCTCAGCCGCCGCCGCTGCCTCTGCCGCCGCCGTGGCCGGCCCCGCCACGGTGTCGCCACTGCCCGCAGCAGCAGCCCCGCTGTCCGGCTGCTCGCTGGCGGTTGTGTCCTCGCCAACTCCAGACAGCTCGATGTCCCAGCTGATGCCAGCTGGCGCTGAGCTGGCACCCGCCTCGCTACTGCCGCCCTCTCCCTCTGCACCCTCTGCTGAAACCTCCACGTCCACATCCCAGCTGATCACCCCTGGTGCCGCACCAGGTGCTGCCTCTGCTGCCGCAAGATCGGACGCGTCGAGGTCCCAGCTAATGCCGCCTGCCGGGGCGCCGCCGCCGCCGCCGCTGCCGCCGTCCTCGCCGCCACCAACCGCCTCCAGGGCAGCACCCAGGTCCCAATCTACTTCGAGCGCCCCGCTGCCAGACGCTGCCGCACTGGCATCCACCACAGCAGGCTCAGCGGGCTCAGCAGGAGGCACGGTACGGCCGTCCCGCACCTCTCGAAGCGTGGGCAGCACCGCATCAGCCGCCGCCGCTGCTGCTGCGCCCGCCTCGCCGCCCTGCTGCTGGCTGCCCACAAGCGCTGCATAGTAGGCGATGCCTTGTGTGATGCCATCTGCTTGCAGCGCATCCACCGCCGCCCCAGCCAGGGCGGGCAGCTCGGCTGTCAAGCCCAGCAGGCCCCCACGGATGTCCCTGCTGTCAATGCCCAGCTGTCGGCACTCCTGCGGTGGGGTGTGGGTGGGTGGGTGGGTGGGTGTTTGGGTGGGGGCAGCAACAGCGAGAGGAGCCCGAGGGCTTAGCTTGCCGGCCAGAGGTGGGCTGCCGCAACAGCAGCGCCTGCTACTGTGCAAAGCCAGCATGAGTTGTGCACTTCCAAGTCTGCCAGGCAAGGCGGTGAAACACCACAACACGCCGGCGGCAGCGTGCCTGCTGGAAGTCAGCGGCGGCGGCGGCAGCGCTCTTCTGGGCATCGGCCTTCTTGCGCTCCAGATCAGCCAGCTGCTGCTGGCACTTGGCGGCCTGCAATGGAAAGGAGAAAAAGCAAGCAAGTTGAGACATTGAATAAAGTGTGCCTTCTTGCGCTCCAGATCGGCCAGCTGCTGCTGGCACTTGGCAGCCTGCAGTGAGGAGTTAAATTGCATTGTAAAAGTAGCCGTGTGCAGCCTTCGGGGGACACCAACAGTGGCGCGTCTTCCTACATCATCCGGCCATGCATGTTGTGGCATGCGAGCAACTACCAAGTCATTCACCTGCTTCTTGAGGAATGGAATTTCGTAGTCGGCGTTGCGGCACAGCGCCTGCGCCGCCTCAGCAACGTAGATGACTGCAGAATTGGGGGAGGGCAGCTTGTTTTCAATGAGAAGGCACGTCGGTTGGGTGGGCAGCCGATCACTTGGGTGGGCAGTTGATCACGGAACACGGCAGCACACCGCCACATTTGAGGCTTTGCCAGCTCTTCTCTCAGAAGCATCCACGCAGCACAACACAGCAGAGCCACTCATGGTTGCAAACCGCACTCATATGCCTTCAACACTTTCTCCCAAAAGCAACAGCATGGGCAGGAGCAGCACTTGAAAGCGATCAATGGGACAGCTGCAGAACAGCACGGAGCACTCACGGTTGTATTCATAGGCCTTTACCCATCCCACCGCGTCCCAACAGCAGGAGCAACAGCAACAGCACAAGCAGTATCATGGCAGGATCAGAACGGCACACAAGCACCACTCACGGTTGTATTCATAGGCCTTCACCACCTTCTCCCACGACCCCGCCGTGCCCTTGAGCCCGCCCAGCAGCCCCTTCTCTGCAGTCTCAGACAGCTTGGCCAGCACCTGCAAATGGCGGGACTAATCGATCAGCAGTGAGTCCTGCTACCCTCATTGCACATCTATTGGGCCCGCCCAGCAGCCCCTTCTCTGCGGTCCCAGACAGCTTGGCCAGCACCTGCAGGGTGGGGCATAGCCATGAGGGCCCGGACTCCCAAAGGCACCGACACATGCCTACCCCTGCCCACACCTCCGGGCTCAACAGCCGCACCCCCAAGCAAGCTCACAGCCACCCCTCTTAGCTCACCTGCCTGGCCAGGAAGTAGTCCAGCCCCTCCTCCCCGCCCCCAAACTGCTTTTACGTCCACCACAAGCTTTTACAACCACATTGTTCACTCTTTGTCTCACCTGCCTGGCCAGGAAATAGTCCAGCCCCTCCTCCCCGCCCTCAAACTGGCCCAGGAAGCCGGGGGGCAGCTCCGCCACGGCCTGCGGTGGGTGCGATGAGAGTTTGCAAGGTCAGGGTGGCCAAGCTGACCCTGCAGCATGCACTAGTGACCAGCGTCTGTTGGTGCCCAACCAGCAGCCGTTAGACACAGCGGGTGGTCAAAAGCTTGAGCCCGGGCAGCAGGGGCACAGGTGCCAGCGGCGCTGGTGCCGTCCGCTTCACGCCCCGTCAGCAGCAGGGGCTGGCGCTGCCACGCACCTCGGCTGCTTTGGCTTGGATGGCCTGCAGCTTGACGCCATCCCATAAGTGACCAACACCATGACATATGCAAAAATATATGCACCCACGATTGCACTGTCACATACCTCGGCTGCCTTGGTTTGGATGGCCTGCAGCTTGCGGCTCCAGTCTGCCGGCACCTGCTTGCGGTCCACCTGCACAGAGGAGAGAGGCAGCGGCGTTGCTCCTGCTGACCATGTGCACATCACACACATTCCTTCAAATTCAAACTTTAATTGCAAGGTATCTATCGCTTGCCAGCTATCACATGCAACGGCACACAAGTGCGCCAGTGAAAACGCCCAGCCTAGCAGAGCAGCGGCGCACCAGCCACTCTGGCAGCTTGGCATAGTTGACATCCAGTGGCAGCTCTTTGTCGGCATCAGGCCGGTCGTAGCCTCCGCCCACAAGTTTGGCGGTGAGCGCCGCCATGGCTGCTGCGACGCAGGGGGGTGGGCAGGTAGGCAAGTCGGGAAGCGGCGGCGGCGGCGGCGGCGGGTGGGCGCCAGTGAGCGTGCTGGACAGTCTGATCACCCGATCAGCACGTATGTTTGTCCCTCTTGCTGCCGGGGCCATGGGCAGAGCCGAGACGGCCGCGGCAGCGCGGGCCACGGCCGTTCGAGCGCCACCGCACCTGGCGCGTGCTAACTGCTAGTTGGTAGCACTGGTAATTATCTCAGGATGTCCAGAGGTTGGCGATCGGGGCATGAGAGCCCCGCCGAGTGCTGCGCCAGCTAGGCACAGGCAGCATGGATCCGCTGGGCCTCTGCGCATCCTCCCAACAGTTGCAATTGCATCGGCAACATCGCATCTCCTGTTAGACATACGGGCAGAGCTATCTTGCCACCGCTTGGGTTGGGCGCTCCCTTGGCAGCTGCCCATCGTCGTACACGGCGCTGCCAATCAACTAGGGTGCGTCTTTAGGTGTGGCGTTGTCCACCAGCGCGCCACTGACGGCCGGTCCGCTGCTGCCGCCGCCGCCGCCGCTCACTGCCGCCGCTGCCGCCTGCTGCTCCCCATCTCCAGCCCCGGCCCGCCATGTCGGCCTCCGGCAGCGAAGCTGAGTGGCTGGATGCTCAGCCATACCTGGAGCGTGTGTGCGCGGGCATGGCGGTGGGGGAGCTGCTGCACGGCCCCTCCTTCTCGCTCTTCGATGCCACGACGGCCATCGAAATCGGCGACCCCAAAATGGACATGGGCATGCACCGCAGGTGTGGCTGGCTGCCTGGCTGGTGGGGTATTGGTGCATGCAAGTATGGCGCAGGAACACATGATTGGCGGACGTGCGTGCTGCCGGCGCCAGCCATGATCACTGCCGCTGCTTCTCCATCCCAGAACATCCTGCACCTCCTGACCGGTGCAAGCATGCAGCTGTTGAATCCTTGCCTACCAAACCCATCCCCCCCTGTAGCGAGGAGACGGGCAGTGCAGAGGAGCTGATAGCGGCGGGAGGCGCGCCGGTTGACCTGCCGCCGCCGATCCTGCTGGCTGTGCTGGACCGGCTGCTGTGCCTGGAGGTGAGGCTGGGGACCAAAATGTCGGTGGATGGGAGACTGCGTAGTGCCTCTTCAAGCGATGCCGCTGAGGTGGATGTAAATGTACGCGAGTACAAAGCCTGCCTCACGGCCCTCCCTGGCGCTGCTGTTGCTGCCTCCCCCACCCTGGCGCAGGCCACCTGGCACTGCGGCTCCATGCTGCCCCAAACCGTCTTCACCAGCCTGTACATGCTGCAGCCGGAGCGGTGGGTGATTGGTCTGGGTGGAGGGGTGGGTGGAGGGGTGGGCGGCTGAGCGGGCTGGTGGGTGCTCGGGGCAGTGGGTGAGCTGGTTAGCCTATGGGCAGGCAAGCCGTAGGCCTGCTGCATGGGGCAGGGGGCGGGCGCATGCGTGCGACACCCTGGGCCAAGCGGGCCCAACCAGCGGTGGTTAGCCAGCCATCACCTGCCTTGCTGCTGAGCCATACCTGATCACCCCCTGCACTGTTCGATTCCGTTCATCTGCAGGCTGTCTGCCAACGCGCCGCTGCATGCCTTCTGCCTGGCCCTACGATCAGCTTGCTCGGTGTTTGTGGACATGGCGCATGCCGGCTCGGTGACTGAGGTGCCTGAGAGGGTGTCGGGGGGCAGGTGCTTGCGGGTGCTTGCAGGAAGGTGGTGGATTGTACGCATGCCCTGTATCAATTGCAGTGTCGCCTGCATACCTGGCCTCTATGGCATCATTTCCCCTCATTTCACAAGACGAAGACCTGTTTGTGCGCACCTTTGGCGTCCGCACACTAGACCTGCCTGAACAGGCCAGAGGGTTTACCATACGACCAATTGCTACTACCATTCACAATCATTGGTGCAGGACGAAGACCTGTTTGTGCACACCTTTGGCATCCGCATGCTGGACTTGCCCGGTCCCAAGCCGGTGAACGCCGCGCTGCAAGCTCTGGCCGTGGCTGAGGAGCAGCTCGAGCAGCGAGTGCTGGGTGCTGCCAGCAGCGGCAGCGGCAAGGAAGACAGCAAGGAAGGCAAAGGCAGTGCCGTCGGCAGCGGCGGCAGCGGCAAGTCCCCAGGAGGCAGCAGCAAGTCCCCAGCCGGCAGCAAGGGCGGCGGCAAGGGGGGGGGCGGCAGCAGCAGCGGCGGCGGCGGCCAGGCGGCCGGTGAGGGCGGTCCGGCTGCCGAGCAGGCGGCGGCGCTGCTGGCTCGCATCCGCTTCCGCCGCCTGCTGCTGGAGGCGCTTCAATCGCTGCGGCAGTACAGCCAGGCTGGAGTGGAGGCGGCTCGCAAGCAGTGCCAGCTGGCGGAAGCACAGCTGCAGCTGGTGGCGGACAGCGCCGGCCTGGCAGCGCCTGCGGACCAGGCGCCCGGTTTTGTGCCGGAGGTCAATCGCAAGCACATGGGACTAGTGCCGCCGCGGCCGGTGCAGGTGTGCTGCTGGGGGTGGCAGGTACGCATGCGAAACAGAGCTGGGTTGGGGTGACCGGCGGCAGTCGTGCTACCCTGCCTGTGCATCGTTTTTGCAAGGCATTATATGCGATACTCTCTGGCACTGTGGAACCTCCATCACGCCCATCGCACTGCCCATATCACGCAGGCGCGAAGCTTCGAGCAAGCGGTGGAGCACTGGCGCGGCCTGCTGCGCGGCCTAGCAGACGCGCTGCACTCCCTGCTGTTTGTGCGGGGCAGCTGGCCGGCCCTCAAGGCCACACTGGTGGACTTTGCTTCCAAGAACAACCATGCCATTGTGCGATCAGCCATGCACTTGCAGCTGATCAAGCCGCTGCCGCCGCCGCCCGCCCCGGTGGCCGGCGGCGCAGCCCCCAATGGCAGCACCGGCGGCAGCGGCGGCAAGGCGGGCAGCAGCAGCAAGAAGGTGGCGGCCGAGGTGCCCGGCTGGTGCCCGGGGCAGCAGATGGTGTGCCGCGAGCTGGGGCTCAGCGCGGCAGCCATCCCAAGCCCGGACGCCGCGCTGTTTGTAGAGCAGGCCTGCATCGCGGTGGGTTCCCGGCTGACTGCATTTAGGGTTTGTTTGGAGTTGGACCATTTTGTCCTACGGCTTTGAAGTTGCTGCCTGCAGGTGTCTGCATGTCCGAGATGTGTGCCCTAGCCATTGCTGTGCGCTTGCCTTCTGGTGCTCACAGCGCCCTTTTTCCCCAACCAAACAGGTGCAAGGCCAGGTGTACGCGCTGTGCCTCAACCGCTGCCGGCAACGGCGCCGCCTGCGGCGGCAGCTGGAGGACTGGAAGAACATCTTCGACCACGGCTTCAACGCGGGTGAGCCAATTGACTGGTTGGGATTTCGGCCATCCATAATTTGCAATGGCACGGCAGCACACAGCAGGCTCTGCTGAACAACTACCGCGGCCATTTAAACTTTTTATTGCTGGCTCCCTTGCTGCGCAGACGTGACTCCAGAGATGCAGGCCTGGCTGGGCAAGGCGGGCTGGCGCTGGAGCGACCAGCAGGAGGGGCTGCTGCAGGGCCAGGCAAGCAAGCTGCACAGGGCGCGTGGATGTGCACGGCTTGGAGGGCAGCACGCCGCATTGCCTGTACTGTGACCCCTGTTGTTTTGGTGCATGTTGGAGCCCTGCTGTAGCATCTTCTTGCACGTTGAAGTTTACGCAGACCATGTGTACCGTCGGCGTCCACTCTGCAGGCGCCGGCCGCCACATGGTCATGAATGGGTCTGGCGGCGCTTCACACATCACATGTACCTTCTGCATCTGCACTTTTTTCACTCTGCAGGGGCCGGCCGCCACGTGGGCGGAGCGCGAGGCCGCGGGCTGCGCCCTGCTGCACTTGCAGCTGGGCTGGCCGCTGGACTTGTATGCTCCCTGCGAGTTCCTGCAGCTGTACTGGTGGGTTCTGCCATACTTGTGCGGAGTTGTGATTGGGCAGGACTGCAATTGGGGCAGGACCGCACAGATCGGTGATGCCCAAGGTGTCGGGAGGCTGCCCTGTTGTTGGATGGGCTCCTAAAGTTGCAGCCCGCCCCGCCATGCCCTGCTCTGCTCACGCAAGCATGCTGTGCTGTGCTGTGCAGGTACTGCGATTACCTGATGGAGTGCCAGCAGCGGGCGGGCAGCCTGCTGCACGCCGCTGCGCCGGTACCACAGCCAACCGCCAAGCGTGGCAGCCCCGGGGGGCGGGGCGGCGCCAAGCAGCGCGGCGGGCGTGGCGGCGGCGGCGGCAGCAGTGGGCCTGGGCAGCAGCTGAGTGCAGAGGAGCAGCAGGTTGCTGGCCGGGAGCTAGAGGTGAGCGCAACGTGTAAAGAGGATGTGGATGTGGGCCACCTTCGCTGTGGTGCCCTGCCTGCTGCTCTTGCTGCTTAACTGTAAGCCTGCCCGGCAAGTTGCATAGCCGCAAAGCAGTGCCGCACCCTTGGTTTACCCTGCTCCTCCTGCCCCACCCTCTCTCTTCTGCAGCTGCTGCTGCTGGATGTGGAGCGGATGATGGCTCAGGCCATGTTCCGCTCCGCCATCGCGCTGCAGCAGCTGGGCTGCATTGTGCTGCCCGACGCGCCCTTCAACACAGGTGGGCAGTGCGGGGCGGGGCGGGGCGGGGCGGGGATGTGCACGTTTGCGCTGCCCTCGAGCCGCACTGCGGTGAAAGTCTGCGCATGCATACCACCTCGCCGCACCTTGCCCACTTCACCATGCGCTCTCCTGCTCCTCTCCTGGCCCCATTGTGCTGCAGAGGAGCAGCGGTTTGAGCAGCGCTTCAGCTTCATGGAGCAGCTGTGCCGCCCAGACCCAGTGCCATACGCGCACTTTGCTGCGGTCACGAGCGCCCAGGGCGTGCCGCCCGCACGGGTGCTGGCCAGCGCGCAGGCAAGTGCGGGGCAGGACACTGTTAGTTGTTGTCTTGCTGGCCAGCCGCTGACATGCACGATGTGCTTGCTGCTGAACATGCATGGCCGCTCCGCGCTGTTTTAACAAGTTGTCCAGCGCATCACTTCAGTTGTCCTCAGAAGGGATGCTGACCCGGCCCCAGAGCAGCAGCAGAAGTCCCAACTGCATAGTAAATTGCACCAGCTTATCAACCCCTGCTTGAACAACTGCCCGCCCTGCAGGCCAACTTCCAGCGAGCCATGGAGCGCGCAGGGGCCCTGCTGCAGACGCCGCCGCTGCGGGCGCTGCTTCGGGAGGAGCAGGTATGGCGGCAGTAGGGCAGTGGGGCTGGTGGTGGCTGGAAGGCGGTGGGGTTGAGGCTGGTGGTAAATTGGGTGTTGGCTGTCTGGCCGCAGCTCCAGCCCTGCTACGGATGTGCATGTGCAAGTGTGAGATGCTGTGCGGGGAGTTGAGCCGAAGCCTTGCACCCAACCGCTCCCGACACGTGCACCCTGGCCTGCTCTGCCCTCTTGCCGCACAGGCGCGGCATCTGGAGACGGTGCAGCGGACCGCCACCCAGAATGCGGTTGCCTGCAAGCTCCTGGCGGCGACAGCAGTGAAGTCAGCAGCGGCTGCGGCGGCGGCGGCGGGCGGCGGCGCCGAGCAGCAGCAGCAGCAGCAGTCGCCGCCCTTCAAGGTCGGGTTTGACTTCAAGGCGGCGCTGGCAAGCAGTGGCGGCAGCTTTTACCCTGTCATTAAGCTGTCACACTAACAGTGCCTGCATGGCTGAAATGCATGCAGCGCGCACATGTAAGGCAGCATCAGCAAGTGGGCAGAGGGGGTTTCTTAAGGTGTACGTGCCCATGTGAACTGACGGTATGTACAGGCAGTTGAAGGAAAGAAGAAGGGGCAGAGGAATAACTTGCAGGAGCGACAGGGCTTCGGGAGATGGCGGCGGCAGCGCGGCGCGCGCGAAATGCGGCTGGTGTTAGCTGCTCCCACCTGTTGGGCCTCCGCAATCGCTGCTTCCGATCGTCATCGCCGCTGCGCATCGGCTGGAGCATGGCGCCGCACTGAGGCCGCAACCACTTCGACATAACAATATGCGCGGCCCTCGCGCGCCGGCGCTCCTGCTGGCCCTGGCGGCGCTGCTGGCGTGTGCCGGGGCCCAGCAGGCCCTCAAGTGCGCATTCGTGAGCACGCAGCCCCGCTACGCCTCGCTGCGCACCACCGTCACCGCCCTGAACGTGGCGCCCGGCCAGAGCGCCTTCTTTCTGTCAGACTCGCTCATCCGGCTGCTGACCCGCCAGCTGGGGCTGGCACCCTGCCAGGTGCGCCGCCGCCGCCGCCGCGGCTCGTGCCTTTGCATTTCTTCACCAGCCGCAGCTTCCGCACCGGCCTCTTCCACAACCCGCAATACCCAGCCCCTCGACCCTTCCCACGATCTCCAACTTGCAGGTGGTGCTGTCGCAGGGCGAGGCATGCAGCGCGGCGCTGGCCGCCGCGCCCTGCCCCGACCCGCTGTGGCTCTGCGGCAGCCAGCTCACCGTGTCCAACTCTGTGTACCAGGCGGCCCGGGCGGGCATGTGCGCCAATGCTAGCACCGCCGCCGAGTCGCTGAGCGTGTGCCAGACGCTGCGGCAGTACCCCACCATCTCCCAGCTGGCGGCAGCAGGGGCCTGCGAGCCGGCCTGCTTTGCGCGCCTCACCCAGCCCGCCAACGACACCTCGGGCGCCGGCAACGCCACCCTGGCGCCGCCGCCGCCGCCCCCGGCGGCCGCTGGTGGGTGCTGGACTTTCCAGCTCCAGGTCGACGCCGCCAGCGAGGACGAGGCTACCAATGTTTCCCTGGACCTGCACAATGCCACAACAGTGGGCGCGCTGCTGGACGGCCTGGGCTCATACGGCGCCCCCGGCGCCACCATCCGCTTTCTGATTGGCGACTCGGGTGGGTGGTGTGGCCTGGGAAACTGCCGATGGGCCCATGCTGCTTCTGCTTTGCATGGGCAACTGCAGCCGCAGCGTGCACACACCTGTGCCTGCTTTGTTTCCTCTTACTTGCGTGCAGACATCAGCACCAGCGTGGGCTTTGGCTACTTCCCGCCACCCTCGCCGCCGCCGCCACCCCCTCCCAGCCCTCCCCCGCCCTCGCCGCCGCCGTCCCCGCCCCCTCCTAGCCCTCCCCCGCCTCCTCCACCCTCGCCCTCGCCGCCGCCGCCCTCGCCGCCGCCGCCCGCCCCTCCGCCGCCCTCCCCGCCGCCGCCCCTGCTGGAGGTGCTGCCCCAGCCGGGCAACGCCACTAATGACCCCGATCTGGGTGCTCAGTCCATGGAGCCGGATGCCAGCCTGGTGTACGGCCCCTGGAGCGACTGCTCCGCCAGCTGTGGCAACGGCTGGCAGACACGCACCGCCTCCTGCCTGGCCGCCGACGGCTCGCTGCTGGCGCTGGAGCAGTGCGCGAGTGCGGCGGATGCGGTCACCTCCCGCGCCTGCAAGTGAGCAGGGCGGCTTGGTTGTTTGCATGTGCTTGCGATGCAGGGCGTGTAGGATGCTGTGTGGACTGTGGAGGCCAGGGTTGCATGGTGTGGCTCCCAACTTGCCGGCCGTTCCTCCACCCACCCTCTGCTTGCCTCCCATCCCCTCCCTGCCTGACCACCCCCTGCCCTTGCAGGGGCCCCTCCTGCACGGCACCCTACTGGCTGTACTCGGCCTGGTCTGCTTGCAACGCCACCTGCGGCGGCGGTGCCGCCACTCGCAGCGCCACGTGCGAGGCCCCCAAGGGCAAGGACTGCGACAAGGTGGAGCAGCAGCCGCTGGAGCAGGAGTGCAACACGGCGGCCTGCGGCGTGTTTGCCTGGCAGGCTGGGGAGTGGAGCTCCTGCAGTGCTGAATGCGGAGGTGCGAGGGGTGTGGCGGGATGTATGCTGGCATCACGCATGGCAGGCTGCACTCGGCGGCTACTCAGCAGGGAGATGGGTAGCCACTAAAGCGGCAGCCTCTCTCAAAGGTGCCTCCCCGTCTCTCTGCCCTTGCAGGTGGCACCCAGACGCGCTACGTGGTCTGCACGGACACCGCTGGTGTGTCGGCAGATGAGCAGCTGTGCGTGGCGTCTGCCCGCCCTGCCGACACCCAGCGCTGCGCCCTGCAGCCCTGCGACTTCTGCTCCGCCAACGACTGCTTCGGCAAGGGCACGTGCTCCGACGGCGCCTGCGTGTGCGACCCCAGTATGAACGTCACAGGCTCGCTCTGCCAGGTGCGAGCCAGCTAAGCAGCAGCGTCTCGAACCCCCAGCATGCGTTGGTTGGGCGGCTGCAAGAGCCTGGGACAGCTGGATGCATGCAGCAGGCAGAAAGGGCGATGTGAGTAAATTGCGGCGCGGTGCGCCCTTTGCAGGTCCCCACCAGCTGTCAGAGCGGCGTTGTGGACAAGCAGCTGGCCTGCTGCCCCTCTGGCATCGTGGACGCCTCGGGCGCCTGCTGCCCTGCTGGCGCCTCGCTGGACGCTGCTGGCGCCTGCTGCGCCGGCAGCAAGGTGGATGCCTGTGGCGTGTGCGGCGGCAAGGGCAAGTTTGTGGACACTGCGGGCGCCTGCTGCGCCACGCTGCTGGATGCCGACGGGCAGTGCTGCGCCAGCGGGGCGGTGGACGAGTGCGGCGTGTGCAACGGCATGGGCACCAGCTGCGCCATTGACATGAGCCTGCAGCTCACCGTCAGCCCGGAGCTGGTGTACGGCGACGCCGTACAGGTGAGAGGCGGCTGGGGCAGGAGTAGAGGGTGCTGGCTGGTAGTGTAAGGCCGGCGGCATGTGCATGCCCCCACCCGGCCACTCTCCGGAAATGCCCATCTGATGCACCATGCTTCTCCCCTCGTCCCGCAGGAGTCTGCCCTGAACGACTTCCTGGGCAACCTGACGGAGGCGCTGCAGCTGCCGGAGGGCGCCCTCACGCTGGACTCTCTGCAGGCGGCGCCGCCCTCCACCAGCGACCTGGCCATCTCAGAGGCCCAGGGCAAGGCCGCCCGCCTGCTGCTGGCTGCCGAGGCACAGCCCAAGCAGCAGGGCAAGCCCACCACAGCTGCGGGCAACGCCACTGAGGAGGGGGCCGAGGTGGATGCGGCGGCTGCCAAGCAGCAGGGCGGCCCCATGTACCTGACCGCCACTGTGGCCCTCAGCCCTGACGCCGCTGCCGAGAGCGGCGGCCAGTTCAGCGCGGCCTGGATGTCTGCCGCTCTGGGTCAGGTTGTGGCGGAGCAGCCTGCCGACAGTCCCGTGCGGCTGGGCACCAACAACCAAGTCACCAGGTGGGCAGGGCTACGTTAATTCAGGCCACGGGTTGCCTGTGACTGGAGCGAGCAGCAGTGCCGCCTGCAGCACAGCTTGGTTGGCTATTGTTGGCCTGCTGCCCCTCACATCCTCGGACATCACACCCTGTGTGTGCAGGGCTGCTGTGTGTGGCAACGGCATCTGCGAGATTGGCGAGCGCACGGTGGAGGGTGCGGTCGACGGCTCCTGCCCCCAGGACTGCTCTTTTGAGACCAAGGTGGGCTTGGCACAGGGCTGTGTGGGGGAGTGGGTGATGTGGGCAGATTGATTATGAAGAGGAGGGCGGAGGAGGGGGCTGAGCGGTTGGAGTGGTCACATCTTCATGTGCCCTCGACCATCCCTTGGCACCTCGGCGCTACTTTCACGCAGGCCTGCCCAGACTCGTGCGGCGCTGGCACATGTCAGCCCGCGTCTGGCACTTGCAGCTGCTTCACTGGTTATGCTGGCAACACCTGCGGGGAGTGCGCTGCGGGCTTCAGCCTGGTGAGCCAGAGGCAATGGTTTTATGCATGCGGTTTTCTGTGTGGCAAGGAGCTGCATGCCTGGCTTGCATACCTGGCTTGCATGTCACCCATGCCACCCTCCTGCCCCTGCGGCAGGTCAACGGCGTCTGCTCTGCCAACGTCGTGGCGCTGGGCTTTGTCTCGCCCGCTGTGCCCAAGGACGAAGCGGGCACCCAGGCGGATGCGTCCAACAATGTCGGTGCGTTGCCGGCCCGGCTCAGCTTGGTTGGCTGGCGCACTGTTGTGGCTGTGTCGCCAACAGGCATTTGGAAGCAGCTGTTGGCTGGCTGTGCTTTTATCCAGCCTGAGCGGTTGCTCTCCCAACCAACTCGCCTTCTGCAGAGGCGCCCAGCGACAGCGGCGGCCCCAACGTGGGCGCCATCGTGGGCCCGATTGTGGCCGTCGTTGTGGTGGCTGCTGCGGTGGCTGCCTTTGTCATCCATCGCCGCCGCTCCCGGGCCTTCCGCAACTTTGGCACCCCTACCAACAGCGACGGCGCTGGTGAGCATTGTCTGCAGGTGCTGCATGCGCAGCAGGCTGGCTGCCAATGAGGGCTTGTGACTGTGCAGTGCGCCGGGTCCTCCAGTGCAACCTTTGCACCCTCCCAAATCCCCTCCCACCCGGTTCTGTTTGCAGGCGGCGGGCGAGACCTGGAGAGCCAGTACACCACCGCCCAGGGGGAGGTGGGCGCAGGCAGCGAGACGCGCAGCCTGCGTGAGAAGTACGGCAGCATGAGCAGCCTGGGCACCGGCGGCGCGCCCACGCCGCCCACTCAGAGCGCGGGCCCCAGCGCCGCGCCCAGCGCCGCACCCAGTGCCGGCACAGTCAGCTCGGGCGGCGGCCGCCGCCTGATGCACGCCTCACAGGAGGCGCTGGCGCTGCGCAGCAGCCAGCAGGCCTTCCGCGGCCTGGCGGCGGGCATGAGCCAGCTGTCGCATGGCGATTCGCAGCTGCACTCCAGCGGTTCGCTGGCAGGCCCTGCCCGCACGCGCAGCACTGCTGGCATGGCGCCCAACCCGCTGCGCCAGTCGCTCACCGCCTCCACCGGCTGCGCTGCCGGGGGCAGCACGCTGAGCGGTGGCAGCGTGCTGGCTGCCGCCACGGCGGGGGCCACCTTTGCGTCGGCCACTCCCGTGCTGGGCGATGCGCACCACACGCTCAAGTCGGTCAGCAGCTCGGGGCGGGGCGGCTCTCGCCCAGACTCTGCCGCCAACAGCTCCTCCAACAACTCGGGTGAGAGGGTGGTGTGAGGCTGATGTGGGCTCGCTGCCATGCGGCATGAGCGTGCTTGCTCATGTCTGTGCGGTACGCGGCTGGTGGCTTTCTCAGGTTGCCGCCAAGGGTTGTCCACAGGGTTGTCGGTCCACAGGGTGGTCCGCAACCCTATCCAAAACGACATTCAATTGCCCTGCCGGTGCTATCCACAGGCACCAGCTCCGGCCATGCGCAGCCCGCAGCCTCGGCGCTGGACTCGTCCCACCTGGTGGCTGAGAGCCCCGCCATGGTGGAGGCTGCGTCCATGGCGGTGCACCCCTTCCTGTCGCCGCACCCGTCCATGCTGGTGTCCCCCGCCCAGGTGGCGGGCGGCGCGCCCTCCATCGCGCACCTGGCGGGCGTCATGATGCAGGTGGGGAAGGGTTGAGGAGGAAGGGGGCGGTAATGCCTGCCAGAAGCAGCTTGCAAGTGCTGAATGGCGGTGTGTTGAGGGCAGGCAGCTTTTCAGCTGCGGCGCTGGGAGAGGAGCAGCTTAAGTTTGGGTGCCTGCAAGCGACGTGTGCTCTCCTGCTTCGTCAACCACCGAAGGCTGCATTTTTTGTTCACCACCTCCTTCCCACCCCTCCTTCCCCCTCGCCCTGCAGAGCTATACCAGCTCGCCGCTGGACCCTCAGGCCCGCCTCTTCTACAACCCGGCCTTCAACGATGAGGCCATCCCGCGCATGAGCGACAGCAAGAGCGTGATGAGGTGTGTGTGCAGCCGCTTCTACTGGTATGTGATGGCTCGAGTGCAAGGCTGACGTGCACTTTGTCATAGGACAAGGTTGTACCAGCCCTGGCACCCCATTTACCACTGTCTGCCTGCCGCATCATGAACATCAACATGCCCCGGCTGCTGCCCTTCCCACTTGCCACAGTGCGTCCCACGTGCCCAAGCCCGGCTACCTGCGGCGCCTGCCCTCCTCGGCACTGGTGTCCGCTGAGCCCTCCTCGCTGCAGCCGCCCACCGCCGCAGCCTCAGAGGGCCAGCCGGCCTCAGAGGGTGCCCTGGTGGTGGCGGCGGCAGTGGCGGCTGAGATGGGGCCGGGGGCGGGCCGCCGCATGATGGCAGTGAACCACAGCATTGAGGAGAGCCTGGACACACAAGCGCGCAGGTGGGCAAAGCGATGCTGGTTGGGAGGGGAGGGAGGCACTTGCATCATAAGCATATAGCTTGCAGTTGGCTTGGCTTGATTGGGTGGCAGCAGTTGCGCAGAGGAACAATAACGCTGACTGTTGCTGGCTCGCCTGCCCTGCAGGGACAAGCTGGACAAGCTGCGAGCGGCAGTGGAGGCGCTAGAGGCGGATGCCGCGCAAGCCGCTGGCGGCAAGCGGTAAGCTGGGCTCTTCAATCAGTTGGCGTGATTTTGGATGCTTGTTCACTGCATTGACATAGTTGGTGTCGTGCTGCTGCTCATTGTCGCTCAGCTGACTCAGCGCTGTTCCCCACCAAACCCTGCTGCAGAGTGGCGGGGCCGGGCGAGCTTCAGTCGCCGTCTGGCAGCCAGCCGCTGGCACAGGTGCCGGCGGCGCTGCGCATCAGCTCAGACTCGGGTGAGCACGCTCTGAGCTGTCCTAGCAGGGCACGTGTAGGCAGCGTAGGTTGCACAGTTACATAGTTGGCACCAACCCACAGGCAGAGCAGTCTGCAAGCGCACACAGGGCTGAGCCCTGCATGTCTGCCTGTGCTCCATGTGTGCGTGCAGTGTGCTGGGCAGGCAAGGAGGAGCAGGAGGTGTCGCCGCTGGCGCTGTCCCAGACCGAGGCGCAGCGCAAGGTGGGCAGGGGCGGGTGCTGCTCAGCGATGTGCCTTTGCTCGACGCATGCAACGCTGCAAGGGGTGCTGCTGCCATGGCGACGGCTCCACGGGCCTGGCACAACAACCTCTCTTCCTTCACCCTTGCATTTTCCGCATTGTGTTCCGCAGGTGCTGGACCGCCGCCCGAGCGTGCCCAAGCTGCCGCTGGGCCGGCTGCTGTCGGGAGACCAGGGGGCGCACCTGCCTGCCGTGGCCGTGGCAGCAGACGAGGCGGCCGCTGTTGCTGCCATGCAGCGGCAGCCGTCGCGGCCTGCCGTGCCGCGCCTGGCCCTTAGCAAGCTGAACCCGCTGGCTGCTGGTGCCAGCGGCGGCTCCAGCCAGGCAGCGCCAGCCGGCGGCTCGGGCAGGGGTGGCAGCGGCTCTGGCGGATGGCGGCCCACGGCCCAGGCCAGCCGCATCCCAGCCGCCAACTTCAGCACGATGGACGCCACAGCCCAGCGCTCGCCCTCCAAGCTGCCCAGCGGTGAGGCTGCTGCCCTGGCGCATCGTGTTGGATGCTGGGACGCTGCCGCGGTGTGGTCGACCTGAAGCCTTGCCTATTGTTGTCTTTGTTTTGTTGTTTTGCTTTTCTTCCCTCAATACTGACCATGTTGTTCTGCCATGTCACCAGCTGTGTTCCACGCGACTTGCCGGCTGGCCGGCGTTGTCACAACTCATGCTCGCAAACCTCCCCAATCCGGTGCAGGCGCCGCCCCTCCCGACCCTCTGGATGACCTGGACACAATGCTGGGCAGCGCCACGCCGCAGCGCCAGCAGTCGGCCCGCGAGGCACTGGCCTCTGGTGAGCCAGAGGGCGGTTGTGCCAGAAGAAATGATCTGGCCAGCGAAGCGGAGTCACAGTAGCCCCTGCTGGGCATGCTGCTTGACTGCAATGCACTGCATGCTGGCCAGGCTGTGCTCCATCTTGGTTGTGTGGACACACAGCTGGGTGCCGGTGCACTCGCCACCCACATCCTGACCTGCATCCGCTGGTCCTCTCTCATGCGCAGGCATCTCCAAGCTGCTGAACCCGCTGCTGGGCAGCGCGCGGGGCCTGGGCAGCGGCCGGCGCGCCGACGACTGGGGCCGCCAGCTGTCGGAGCGCGGGCGCGGCACGCCTCGCTCCTGGGCTGAGGACTCGGGTGAGCCCCTGGGGTGCTGTGTTATTGTTCTAGTTGTAGGCGGCAGGGCAAGCACTGCTGTGTTGCGGCTGGTGGACGTGGGTTGGTACGAGGGCGGCGTGCTTCAGGGGCATACATGCAAGGTCCCTTGTCTGCTGCTTGCTCAAATCCTCATGCTGACCCACCCCATCCTTCAACCGGATTTTCACAAACCCGCAGGCATGCAGCGCACCAAGGCGGGCGTGTCTCTGCAGCGCAGCAGCGACGAGCTGGAGGAGGAGTCGCCGCCGGTGCAGAGCCGGCTGGAGCGGGGCTGCGGCGCCGCCCAGGGCCCATTCCTCTCCCCTGGCGACTCTGAAGCGCCTTCCTCAGCGCTGACGGCAGGCACCGCTGCGTCCCTGGCCAGCCGCTCCGCTCTGCTGAGCAGCTCGCCGCGGGGGCAGCTGCTCAAGCAGCTGGCCGATGAGGCGACGGCGGCGCAGCGGGAGCGGGCGGCGCGAGAGGCGGCGGCCGCGGCGCCAGCGCAGCCCACCTATAGTGAGGTGATGGGCCGGGTGGATGATGCGCTGCGATCGGCGGGGGCCTCGCCCGTCAAGGCAGCGCAGTATGGCGCGGCTGGAGCCTACTCGCCCAGCAAGCTGGCTCGCGGGTCGGGCGCAGCGGCGGGCGCGGCGGGCGGCTACCGCAGCGGCGGCAGCAGCCCCTCCAAGATCCCGCGGGCCCCCAGCCAGCGCAACGCCAGTGCCGATGAGAATGAGGGCGGCGCGGCGCGCAGCGCTCGCATCGGGGCGCACTGGTGAAGTGCGGTCAGCGAGTGAAGCGGCGGCGCGGCCACGTGCTGTGAAGCACGGTGCTGAGATGCATGGCGGCCGCGCGCCAGCCAGCAGGCCCCAGTTCTTGAACACACCCAATTTGTTGCCGGACAGACTGCCAACCGAAGCTGACGGTCTCTTACCTGTCCTGTCCATTGCTGCTGTAAGGCAGCGTTGTTTGTAGGACACATTGCGCGGCAGGAGGCAACCCCCTGTTGCCTCCTGCCCACCCCTGTTTGATTAGTTGCCCTGGACTGCTTGCGCTGAGTGCTCAGCGCCTTATTGGTTCCTTACCAGTGCCCCGTACCACCCCTTACCCAACGACCGACCGTAACACTTTACAAGAATAGAATGCCAGGCAAATACACGGCACTGCAGTCCACAGCTGCACAGAGCGGCGCCTGTCGGCTGCACTGAGAGCAGGGCTCACGCAGCGGCCGGCTGCACCGCCGCCGCCTCGCCGCCCGCTGCTGCGCCCGTGTCTGCGTAGCTGAAGCTGCCGCTCTGCTCAAAGTCCAGCATGTCAAGCGCCACGATGCAGCTGTCCGCCACAATCGGCTCCGAGTGGGTGGCATACTGCACAGAGGTTGGTAGGGGTGGCGAGCAGGACGCTGGATAAGATAACCAGGCAGCAGCAGCGCGCTGCGATGCTGGCATGTCTAGGGTTCGCTGATGGCATCGCAGCACATGCTGAGCAGCAGCAGCAGCCGACATGGAACGCATCTTTCTGGCCAGGTGACCAACCAAAGCCCACCGTGTGCAGCAGCTGGATGCACGGCATGCTTCCGCAGCACAAGTACCAACCTCCCACAGTTTTCCAGCGCACCTTGCGCAGCAGCTCGATGCAACTGCTGGGCAGATAGTCTCAACAGCGACAAGCACCTTGTACACCCACCTTGCGCAGCAGCTCGATGCACTGGGTGTCGGCGATGGCGCCCAGCGCCTCGGCCGCCTCGTGCCGCACCATGGGGTTCTCCCGCTCGTCCTCAAGGACAGACCTGGTTGATGAGGCAGAGCAGAGTTATGGAGCTGTTGGTGCAACGTCATGTGCGTTGGTGGGGGCCTCCAGAGACGTTACTGTAGCGTGAACATGCACCTAAGCCGACTGGCTCACGCCCAACCCAAAGCCAGCAGCCTCAGACGCCACAGGCTGCGTAGCAAGCTAGGTATCAATATCAAGCTCACTTGAGCGTGGCCACGGCGTGTGCATCCTGCATCTGGCCCAACACGTACGCCACCTGAACAGGGGTGGTGAAAAGCGCTGGCTGAGAGCTGGCCAACATTTCGAGCAGCAGGGAAGTGCAGTGGCGTGCCAGGCTTGCCGGGGTGTCGCAGTCAGCCCAGCGCAGACTCGGCACACCTACACAGGCACCTGCAGGTGTCCCACTAAGCAGCCGGCGCCGCACTCCAACTACACAGCATAGTACCCCAAAGCGCCGTACAGCACAGCACAGCACAGCGCAGCAGCCTACCTCGTGCTTCAGCAGCGCCGACTGGGCGGCAAAAGACGCCCCCAGCGCCTCCACAGCCTCGGAGCCGCCGCGGTTGCGCAGCGCAAACATGGCACGGTACCTGCAAGCAGGACACGCAGAAAGATGTCGAACAACCGCAAGCCATCAATGGGCGGGGAAGTGGGCACTGCAAGCAGATTAGCCTGCCTTTGCCCTGGCGCACCGCTCAAAAATTGCCTCTTCCTCGTTGAGCAGCGACGAGCGCAGCTGCGGCAGCGGCGTGGCTGCGGGGGCTGCCGGAGTGGGGTCCACTGAATAGTAGCGCGACTCTGCATGGAGGCAAAGAAAGAAGACAGGCCAGTGAGGGACTGCTGTACAGATATGAGACAAGAAACGCTGAGCACAGCTGGGGTGGGGTCCACTGAATGGTACCGCGACTCTGAAGGGGAAAGAAGAAGGAGAGGGAACACAGGAGACAAACTTGGGGCCAGAAACGCAGCAGTTGCAGCTTCCAATCGTGCGTCCAAGCACTGAACAGGGCATGCTCCTGTTGCAGCACCAACTGCCAAGCCTTCAGCATCAACACAACCAGCGCATCGGTGGCATTGGGGTCTGCTGCTGCTGCTTCTTGCTGCGCCGCCTCAGCCGCCGTTCAGGCTCAACGCTCAACAACCCTGCCAGCATAGGCACCACATACGCAACGCACCCGTGGCATTGGGGTCTGCTGCCGCCGCCGCTTGCTGCGCCGCCTCTGCCGCCTTGAAGTATTCTATCCGCTGCAGCGCCAGCTGGCAGGTGTGCGCCACCTCCTGGCATGGGTCCTGTGGCAGGCGGGGTAGGCAGCATCGGTTTGTCGAACAAACATGCACCGCATGTGCTGAGCAATCTTGTGCAATGTGCACTCCTCCAGCACGTGCTCAACGCTCGCTGGTAATCAGCCGCAATGGCACCTCAAACCAGCAGCAGCTTGACCTCACCAGCAGCGAATCAGCCTCACCTGCACATGCTGCCGCACCGCCGACAGGCACATCTCCCCTGGGCAGACAGACCAGCACCAATCCATCCCAGCAGCGACTCAGCCTCACCTGCACATGCTGCCGCACCGCCGACAGGCATTCCTCGGTGCCGATGGCCCCCAGCGCCTCGCCTGCCTCATGCCGCACCCTGCGGCAGTGAAGAGAGGGCACGGCGTGACCAGCTCAGCATGCGCAGCAATGGAGAGCGGCAAGCGGCAGGACTCACCATGCGCAGAAGCAGCGGGGTACGATTGGCTAGGGCAGCAGCCACCACCACACAGCTCTGCCCTGTCCTTCACAAATTGCTTCAATGCGGCCGCCAGCAGCAGCTGCCAGCATGGTAAAGAAAGAATAACAACAACAGAACAAAAACTCGCTCACATGGGGTGCTCAGCCTCGTCCTTCAGAATCTGCTTGAGAGTGGCCACAGCTGCGGGGTCCTGCCGCTGGCCAAGGCAGTAGGCCACCTGCGGTCGAGAATGCCGCACGCGGCAGGTGGCTTGCATGACCCCTCGGCTGGGGCGGTTTGCTTGCTGTGCAGCCCGAGCCATGGCCACAACGAATTGAGTGGCTCCAATGCAGCATACTGCACGCGGCAGCGCCAGCTGTGCTTCGTCCCACCAAACACTAGCACCCTCCCCTCCTCCGCCTCTGCCGCACCTCGTGCCGGAAAAGCGCAGACGGGTCCTTCAACCCCTCCAGCATGGCAGCGTGCGCTGCAGGGCCGGCGATGCCGCGCAGCGAGAACAGGATGCGGTACTTCTGCGGCAGGCAAGGGCAGATGGGGAGCGCAGCGGGGTGAGCAACAGTGGCGGCAGGCGGCAGCGGCGGCGGCGGCGGCGGCAGATGCGACGCCACCAGACCGCTCGGCGAGCTGCCCACACATTGGTGGCGATGCCTAGATCTGTCTCTGTTGTGCTGCAGCCCTGGAGGCGGCCATGCAGTGCGCAGGGCGCTGGCGGCGCAAGGCCCCGCTGCCCTCCCGGCCCCTGAGCGCGCTCACCGCCGGCAGATTGGTGTCGGGGTCCTTCAGCTTGGCCAGCAGGCCCGCCACCACGCTGTCGTCGCGCTCCACGAGCTCGGCCATGCTTGCAAGGGCTGTGCGTTATTCGATGCACAATTGTTGTTACAAATGCAGGTCGATGTTGAGCAGGCTGCGCAGAAAGGGCGCGCTTGTTGCACTTCGCGCCCAGCCAGCTCAGCAGCGCTTGTTTGTGCTCCATTGGGGTGGATCGCGGCTTTCCATCGCTTGCAGCATTGCTAGCATCTATTATCTGGTGTGCAGGCGCGCTGCAGGCATGTCGGCCGCTCGGGCTGCCCCCACTCTCGCTGTGCAGCCAGTGTGTGGTGCCCCTGCCCTCAGCAAGTGCAGCGCAGTTGCCCGATCTGCGATTGCTCCCCTGCAGCGGCTGCCCAGCCGCCCAGCAACAGCCAAACCCTCCCACCGGCAGCGGTGCCGCCCCGCCGCCAGCTTTGCCGGCGGCATGCTCTCGGGCCTGGCCCGCGCCCTGGGCGGCCAGGTGCGTGCTGCTGGTTCACTGGCATTAGTATGTGAGATGTTTGAGTGTACTGGCAGTGTTCCACCTCCAAGGGCGCTTGCAGGGTTGCTTGTGTGTAGCAAAGGCGGGACCACGGCCAGCCCCACCCTGTGACGCCACACCGCCTTGCACCAGCTAGGTTCCGCCCACTCGAGCTCGCTGCCGCGCCTTGCTGCCGCAGGGCGGCGCCGCCACCACCGCCGCACCGCAGCAGGCCATCCAGTTTGCGGACAACGCTCCTTCCTGGGAAGAGCTGCAAGCGGCAGTGGAGGCCAAGCAGCAGGCACTGAACGCCATGCCGGCGCCGCTGGAAGCGGTGCGAGGCCGCTCATGCGCAATGGAAGCATTGCACAAGTTTAGAGGCAGAGAACCCACAACAGCAGCAGCAGCCAGGGCAGCTGTGTCCTGTGTAGCACGCATGCTGCCGCTCACTGGCCACCCCGCTCAATCACCCCCATGCAGGGTCCGTCCAACTCGTATGCCCTGCGGCGCACGTTTGGGAAGCCTGGGGAGCCCAAGGTCAAACTTTACCGTGACCACGCAGCCTGGTGCCCGTAAGTGTTGTGTGGCTGCCTTGCTGCCGGCTGTCTTGCCTAGCACACAGCAGTCCAAGGCGATCGGTGTTGCTGCTTTGCCTGAGCTTTGTTTAGTGCTTGTGCAGTGCGTTTCTGCGGCGCGGTGCAAACGTGGGCCAAAGCACAGCTGCTTGCCTGCCTGCACACCTGTCGACTGACTCTGTGTTGCAAGCCTGGGCTCCCACCAAGGGTGTTGCTGCTCTAGGGTGCAACAACGGCAACTCACTGCTTAATTGATGTGCTCCGTGCTTTGCAGGTACTGCCACAAGATCGTGCTGCAACTTGAGGAGAAGCAGATCCCGTATGTGATCGAAAAGGTGAGGCACTTAGAGTGCCCGACAGTGGGACAGAGCAGTTCGCAGGCCTCTGGCAATCAAGCAAGGCTGGCTCGCAGTGAGCAGCGAGGCGGCGACTTTTGCATCAAACTGCAGCAGGCGATCAATGTCGCCCCCTGCTCTGCTCCACTCAGCTCACCGGCTCGGCCACACACACCACACCCCTCTCTGCAGATCAACATGCGGTGCTACGGCGACAAGCCTCCTGAGTTCATGCGCAAGGTGGGCGCCAGCCGCTGAGCTGGCAGTTGGAGATCGATGCCCCATGCCTGCTGTGGTCATCCTGCTCTGCATGCTGCTGCCCTCAGCCTTGCCCCTAACCTGCGCTACTGCTTGCATTACTACTGGTGTCTCGGCCTCGCTGCCCTGCTGCTAAGCTGCCCTGCTGCTGGAGCATTCACTGTGTTGCCTCGCTGCCCTGCTGCTGAACCACCCCAGTGTGCTTGCCTGGCTGCCTGTGCAGGTGCCCTCGGGCCTGCTGCCTGTGCTGGAGGTGGATGGCCAGATCATCACAGAGAGCGCTGTGATTCAGCAGGTGGGCAGGCCAGGCATAGTAGGACGCAGGAAACAAGGGAGTTGCGTGCTCACTGGGTTTTGCTGCCCTGGGCAGGTCATTGCAGAGAGTGGTGTTATCCAGCAGGTGGGCACGCTCGAGGTGGGGAAGCGAGTTGCCTGCGCGTTGTCAACGCCCTGCCGTCCCATGTACAAACTGCTGGTGTTTCTGCAGCTGCTGCCTACCAGCGCCCGGAGCTACCGTATGCAGCCCTGTTCGCTCTTACCCCTTCAAACCCGCACTCAATGCAGGTGCTGGAGCAGCTGCAGCCGGAGCCGGCGATGCTGCCGCCCTCTGGCAGCGCCGAGCGGCAGCGCGCGGCGGAGCTGATGCGGCTGGAGCGCCAGCTCTTCTCCGCCTGGCTGCAGTGGCTGTGCAACGGCTGGTGAGTGCTGGGCTGTGCTGCGCTGCTAAGCTGGCTATGCTGGGGAGTGCTGCAGTACAGAGCCGCTCTGTTGATGGGCAGAAATGCATTCTCCGCCTGCATGTGCCACACATGGCTTTGCAATCAAGCCAGGTTAGCGAAGCACTCTTTTATCCCAAACCTGTGCAGGGGCCACGAGTCCAATCGCCACAACTTCTGCGGGACCATGGACGCAGTACTTGCTCCGCTGACACCACACGACTGCTCCCATCACCCATGCAGGGGCCACGAGTCGAACCGGGACAACTTCTGCAGGACCATGGACGCAGTGGAGGCGGCGCTGGGCGAGGCAGAGGGCCCTTACTTCCTCAAAGGTGTGTTGCCTTCCAGTCTTGCAATCGTGCTTTGGTGAGCCTTCAGGGTTGCTTGTCTTCCACCACGTGGGCTCAGTGGCAGTCTCTCCTGCCCTCGCGCACCACCCCAACTCCTCAACTGCTTGCCTGCAGACTTCGCATTGTTTAGGAACCGCTGCTGTCCACGCCTGTGACCTGCGCTCCTAGCCGGCCCCTCCCCGACTGCTCGCTTGCAAACTTTGGGCAGGTGGACATTACGTTTGCTCCCTCCCTGGAGCGCATTGTGTAACAGCCTGCATGGCTGGTGAGCTGCCCCTCTACCCACTCCTTCACTTGCCTGCAGATTTCGGGCTGGGGGACATCACGTTTGCGCCCTTCGAGCGCAACATGTTACCAGGCCCTCTGCATGACTCGCAAGCTGCCGCGTTCCCTCTTTGACGCGCAGATTTCGGGCTGGTGGACATCACGTTTGCGCCCTTCCTGGAGCGCATTGTGTCGTCCATCGCCTACTACAAGGGCTTCCGAGTGCGGGGGGAGGTGAGGCACAACCCTTGATTGGGTTATTGAGGGAGCTGCGTCTTGGGTTTATTGAGGGAGCTGCGTTTTGGGTTTATTGAGGGAGCTGCGTCTTCAATCTATTGCAAAGGCTTCCGAGTGCGGAGGAGGTGCGCAATCACCATTTCAGAGGAACGAGGGCACCAGGCTGGTGCTGCATCAGGCCGGTGCAGGCGCATGCCCTGAGCAGCTGTGCCGTTGATGTGCCTCAGCTATTGCTGGTGGCCCCCACCTGTTGTTCCCTGCTTCATGCATCATTGCCCGTATGCTTCCCCTGCTCGCCCCTAGCGGACTGACCCCTTGCCCTCGCCATGACCCATTGCCGCCCAGCAGGGCAGGTGGCCCAACCTGGAACGCTGGTTCGCGGCCATGGAGGCCCGGCCAGCCTATGCAGGCTTCAAGAGCGACCACTACACGCACGTGCACGACCTGCCGCCGCAGCTGGGCGGCTGCGTGAGCGGTGAGCTGGGCACGTTGCTCGTTTGCTTGTGTTTGTTTGGCTGAGCGGAACAGCTGCAGCGCTTGCTGTGGCAGGGCAGCGCTATAGGACAGGCAGGCAGGCTGCACCGAGTGTGCGGCTGGCTGGTGTGCTAGCCTGGCAGTGGTGCTGGCCACACCCGCAGCATGGGCAGCTTGGGCAGCGTGCTGTGCTGTGGCATGCTGTGCTTGCGTGCTTCCAGTCAACGCCCCCCTGTCCGCCCGTCTCCCGCACCCTCCGCAGTCCCGGAAGCCAAGCCGTTTGCGGATGCCATCGATGGCAAGGACGGCAAGAGCTGGCGGCTGCCTCTCGAGCCACTCAGCGCAACCTCCCTGGAGGCTCACACCCCTGGAGAGCAGCCAGAGATTGACCGGCTGCAGGTGGGCGGGCAGCGCATGTGGAGCAGTGCTATGGTGTGGGCTGCTGCGATGCTGCGCTGCCGGCTGTTGAGATGGCACAGGGGTAGATCGATCAGTAGCACCTGCTGTGAACCGCCCGCCGCTAGACCCTGCAAGCTGGGCATTGCTGTTTCCAGGCCCTGCTGCCGCTGCCCCTCTGCATTTCATCGATCCACTTCCGGCTCCCTGATGTGCAGGCGGCGGCCCGCCTGGTTCAGAACCGGGAGGCAGTGACCAAGTTCTGCCTGCGGGGTGCTCCCGGCGGCAAGCGCGGCCCCCGGCCGGTGTCGGCGGCGCTGTGTGACCCCACCGCCATTCCGGCACTGGAGCACTGGGATGCAGCAGATGCGGGTGAGAAGCGGGGAAGGCTGGAAGGCCGAGGGAGGCTAAAAGGAGCGAGCTGATGGGCTTGGGGATGTTGATGGTCTGCCCAAGACAGCGTGCTTTGCGCCACCTGTGTGTATGTACTGCAGCCGGTTAGCAGGTGCTACATGGGCGGTGATTGTTTGCATCGCTGCGGAGGCCTGCTTCCCGCCATGGAGCGCGCTGTACCAAATACGCAGCTTGATGGCCCCTACCATGCCCCTGTTGCCAGCGCTGCCCGCCCCGCCCTGTTCCGTGCAGCGCTGCGGCACGTGGCGCACGCGCTGCTGGAGGGTGTGGAGGCAAAGCAGGCGTCGCCGCAGGCGCTGGCTGCGGCAGGCAGCAGTGCGGGGCACGAAGGTGCTACCGTCGCACCTGCCCTTGCGTACCTGCGGGATCGTGTGTGCGTGCCTCGAGATCTCAAGCTGCCCGCCGCCCGGCAGTTCCGGGCGCACCTCAACTGGGCCATCGACACGCTGCAGCAGTAGGAGGGTCCTGCTTGCGCGCAGCTGGCGGCGTGCCCCCGCCCGCTGGATGGCAGCTGCCGGCGCAGCCAGTCCGGCACACGCCGCGGCCCGGCCTCCACACACATCACACCGCGTCCCTGGCCGCGCCCTCGCGCTCTGTTGCTCCAATTCAGGTTGTAAATCGCCGAATGCGCCACTGGGAGGGGCCTGTGGAGGGTGTGGTGCAGTTTGAGCGGCTCGTGGCGGCGGGGCGGGCCTGACCAGTCAGGGCACCAGTCTGCAGGGCTGACGGGGCGCGGCCATGTCTGACTTCAAGTTCAATTGAACATGTTCTGGGGACTCTGCAAGTGCATTTTGCGATTCCTGTGCGGCCAAGGCGTGTTCTCCCCCTCCCCCGCATGAGCTGAGCCTTCCTTCCAAGCCGGGTCGTGCCAGCGCCTTTTGCCGCACCCTGCATCCTCGCTCCCCACTTCTGCAATCGCTCCTGCCCCCCGGCGCTGCAGCACACTACCCCAACCTCTTCTGTTGCAACTCTGGCCTCGCGATCGCACGCCCCGGAGCCCTCCCCCACCGCCAACAGCCCCTCGCCGATGTGGTCGGCCCGCTAGACTAGCTGCAAACGCCTTGCAGCCTGCGGAGAGGCGGCATGGAGCGGGCCAGCGCTGGGCCGCCAAGCGCGGCGCACCGGCGCTGCAAATCCATGGTCAGCCTGGAGATGGAGTTCGAGTGGGACCCCCGCAGCCAGAAAACTCGCCAGGTGTGCGCCAGCTTCCCCTCTTCCTGCAGCTCCCCCGTGCCCGCCCCTGCGTCCGCGGCACGGCCGCCGATCACAAGGGCACCCGCTCAGCTTGTAATGTTCGCGCCAGTGCTGCCCCCGCGCGCGGGGCCTCCTGCCGCCGGGGGGGCAAGTGTAGTGCCGGCTTTTGGCGGCGCCGCCCGTGTGCCCTGCTCTCCCAGCCAAGCCAGACCACGCTGCTGTCTTCTTGGCTCCTCCGCCACTCGTGTTATTACTCAACCTGTAGCTGCCGCCTGCCACGCCCCTGCAGCGATCGCCGACCAAGCCGCGGACAATGGAGGTGCTGGCGCCGCGGGGCGGTGCCGCCGCATTCAGCGGCGCCGCCTGCCTCGCCGGCTGCTCGCCCTGTGGCGTGGCATCAGTGGCCGCCTCCTCAGCCAGCCAGCCCAGCTCAGCAACCAGCAGCCTGGCAGCACAGCTGGCAGACCTGCAGGTGGCCAGCCGGCAGTCGAGCGGCAGCGACCTAGGAGACCGGGGCCGCCTGCTGGGGCTGCCCCCCGGCCTGGCCGCGGTGCACTACCGGCGCGCCTCAGCCTGCAGCGCAGCGGATGAGGCACGCGGCAGCGGCGAGCCTGCCTCCCCGCCTGACAGCGCCTGCAGCCCGCAGCAAGTGGGCGCCATCCGCAGCTTCGACTCGCTCGTGCAGCGGGCGCTCACGCCCATCAAGACGCGCAGCCGGCCCGGCACAGCGCGGCAGGCGGGCGCCGAGCTGCCGCCCTCGCCGCCGGCGCCGCTGGCTGGCGCCCTGCCATCCCCGTTTGGCGGCTCAGCCTCGGCTAGCAGCCTGGGATCAGGCCTGCGGCCCAAGCTGGCGGCGGGGCGGCCATTCGTCATTCGGTGCAGCACCAGCAGTGCCGCAGGCGGGGCGCCCAATGCCTACAACCCTTACGACCTTACAGCGGCGGCTCTCTCCTCAGGTGGGTAGTTGCTGCGGCTGTGGAGAGAGGTGGCATGCTCGAGTCAAGCACTTGTACTGCCGCCATGTGCCGAGATGGCAAGTGGCCGGCAGCACCCGTAGTGCTGGCATTCACTTGTGCCCCCTGCGCTACGATTCCCGCCCACCCCCTCCATGCCCCATGCTCGCCTCCTTCCTTGCCTGCCATTGAACACCATGCCGTGCCGCTTCTACCACCCGGCCGCTGCTCTGATTAGCTGATTTCTAACCCCGCTGCCCACTCCATCTCCCTCCCACACCCCTCCGGCTCCTGCAGAGTTCCGCTCGCCAGCCCGCTCCTCGCTGGCTTCGCCCTTCCCCTCGTCCTCCCGGACCACCTCTAGCAATGTTACCCCCAGTCAGTGGCTGGCGGGGTCGGGCAGCCACCGCGCCTCAGCTTACCGCTCGCTGGCGGCACAGCAGGCGCTGACACAGGTGGGCCCGGGCATTGTGTGCATGCACCGCCGATCGCTGGGCTGCATTGCTTGTTTGGCTGCACTGCGCCTCGCTTGGCTGGGCTGCTAGGGGCTGCCTCAACCTGGCAAAACCCTTGCTGCATCCCTGGCTGTGGATGGCGGACTGATGTGGCTGGCCCAAGTGGGCATGGCCTGCCTTTCTGCCATCACGGGACCTGCTGCCCAACAATGAAGCTGCTCCCCCAGCCTCTCATCAATCTCCGCACTGCTTGCAACCCTTTCATTCTGCAGAAGGATGATGAGCCGGATGTTTACGTCAGCGTGCCTGGCGTGGTGCGGCGGCAGCACTCCATAGCCAGCGCCGCCAGCGGCAGCAGCGTGGGCAGCAGCGTGGGCAGCAGCACAGGGCAGCAGCAGCAGCAGGCGGCTGGCGGCGGCAGCGAGCAGCCGCCAGCCGTGCTGGCTGGCGGCTCATCTGCCACTGCACCCAGCCTGCAGGTGCAGCGCAGCCTGGGCTCTGGCTCGCTGCAGGGGCCTCGTGGCCACAGCCCCGAGCAGCTGCAGGCGCAGCGCAGCCTGAGCCTGGGCGCGCACCCCGGCCCGCTGCACGCCTGCAGCACGCCGGCTCACCCCTTTAGAGGCCTGTTTAGGTCCATTATTGCGGGGGGCAGCACTGCCGCTGGCCGCTAAGGCCGGCAGCCTATGCGTTGCCAGCCGCCTGGCGCGCTGCCCCCCTGCCAGGCCCAATTTTGGCCCCTTCTCCCCCAATCCCTCCCCCATCCCCTCCCCACCCCTTTAGTCTCCAGGATCCCCTTACTACTTGACCAGCAAGCTAGCTACCCATTGACCCTTCCCTCTGCTTTGCCTCCGGCACCCTTGCCAACCAAGCCAGCTTTCTACCGCAGCTCCCCTTAGGTAGGGCCCCTGCCCGCACTTGCCCTTCTGACTGGGCCGACACTGCGTTCCGGCACAGAGCACCTCCACTGCCCCTGGCACCCGCACCGCTGCCCCATTCTCTCCCAAACCTGCACACTTGCACGGTGCCCCGCCCCCATCCCTCGCACCCTGCCCCCCTTGCCCTGATCCTCACCCCCTCCCCTGTGCCTGTGCCCCTGTTGACTTGAAGCCACTGCGGTGATCCGTCCCATCCGTTTTCATCTGTTCCACCCCAAAAAAAACCGGCGGCACGCATGCTGATGATGCATGTCGCCACTTCATTGCCCGGCTGCAGGCCCATGCACCCTCAGAACCATCACCTCTTTGTCCCCCAAATGATTGGGCCGCCTCGCCACTATGCAGCCATGCATACATGGGCCACCCGCCCCGCGGTGCCATCGCCAACAAACCCCAGCTATCCCTTGCTCGGCTCTCTCCTCCCCGTTGCTTGTTTTGTTCGTTCGTTGGGCAGGCATTCTCCTGCCGCCTCCATTGCGCGTACCCCGCTGTACACTAACTGCATCATTGTTTCGCCCGATGCGTCGTCCATGTAATTCTTGCACTGTTTGCTGAGGCAGGGGCAACAGGGAACTAGTAGCAAACAAGCAGTGTCGCATCTGAGCAGCGCGGCACCAGTCATGCAAGCAGCCTGCCCTGCTCTTCAGTCCAGCTCCTCCAGGCTGTGGGGCTCATCATCGCATGATGACGCCCTGCTGGGCACAGAGCACTCGCTGCCGCTGGCCTCGCCACCGTGCGTCAGTAGCGGCGCTGCACTGCCCTCCTCCAGCTGCTGCGCAGCAGCCGCAGGGACCGATGCCTCCTCCTGCTGCACTGCTACTCCCGCCGGCACTGCCCCTGCATCTGCATTGCTGCAGTTGGCGCCCAGCAGCACTGTCTGGCGTGCAGCTGGCACGGCAGGCAGTACCTGCGGCGCCGCCGCAGCATCACAGGCACCGCTGTTTGGGCAGCCGATCTCTGCGGGCACAGCTGCCTGCTGTATCAGCTGTGCCTGCTGGGCGGCCTCAGCCAGCAGGGCAGCGCGGCTGGCACGGCTGTCCTCCAGCACAGCCTCCACATCCGCATCCACCAGGCCTGCAGCATGAGATGAGCAGTCAGCACAAGCTGTGTGGTGGCGTGCTGTCAACCATAGCACTCCACCAACGTCCCCATGTCAGCAAACGCATGCTGCACCCACATCCCTCACAGCCCCACCACCGCTAAGCCGGCCATCGCACCAGGCGGTGCGTCGTCCTCCTCCGCACCAGCCGCCTCCGCCTGCCGCGCCGCGTTGAAGGCTGCCAGGCGGTCCCGAGCAGCCGTCAGCTCAGCTGGCTCTGCCTCTTCCAGCTCCACATCATCTGGAAGGCCCTCCAGGTCGGGATCTCCCCCCTCCGGGTCCAGCCCCAGGGCCTCCCGGCGCTGCGGCAGAACAAGGGGCCCAGGTTGGGACAAGGTCGCATGAGCCGGTGGCACCACAGAAGAGAGGAATGGCCGAATTTCTGACAAGCAGCTCAGCGCACAATGCCAAGCCCCTTCATGCCCACCTTGCGCCAGCCGGCCTGCCGGATCTCGCGCAGCGCCGCCACCTGGCGCGCCTCCCTCTCGCGCTCCCGCTGGTGGAAAGCAGCTCGCGCCTCACGCTCAGCATCCAGCCCGCCCGCCGCCCTGCGCCACACCAGACATGGTGGCAGTGTTGTGGAAGCTCTGGGCAGCGCAGCAGCCACTGCAGCTCAAGTTTGAAACATGGTGATGCATCAATGCCCTGTCTTCTCCCCCTTGGCTGCTACTGTTGATCCAGCACACACCGCCCAGCACGCTGCCCAGCATCCACCCAGAGCCGAAACACCCACCAGGCTTCAGCGCAGGCGCGCTCCAGCTCGGTGATGGGCCGGTCGTCCAGGTAGGTCAGGCCAGGCAGCGCTGCAATGGCGGCCTTGCGGTAGCTGCGCGCAGGCAGGGTAGGTGGGAGATCGGGGCAGGCAGAAGAGCTGCTTGGTGAATGCCCCTGGGAGCATGCGGCTCCACAAACTGAGCATCCCCTTGCGCTGCTCCTAGCACGCCACCTGTACACCCGGCCACAGCAGCGGCCCCGGCCTGGCTGAGCAGCAGCAGGGCTCACCTGGGCAGGCTGGAGACGAGCGGGTTGCCGCGCAGGTAGAGGCACTTGAGGTGCGGCAGGCCCTTGAGCAGGCCCAGTAGCGCCTGCCCCTCCTCCAGCTTGTTGGTCTGCAGGTCCAGCGACTCCAGCTGGGTGCAGGTGGCCAGCGCCGCCAGCGCGTCTGCCGAGGCCAGCGAGTTGTCGCAGGCCACCAGCGTGCGCAGCTGGGTGCAGCCCGCCAGGCCCGCCAGGCTGGCGATCGCGTTGCCGCCCACGTTGAGGGTGTCCAGCTGCGGCAGCGCCGCCAGCACGCCCGCCTCCAGGGTGGCCAGCGCGTTCTGCTGCAGGAAGCTGCGGCACGAGTGGGGGCAGGCATGTGCAGGTTGCAGGTGGGTGCTGAGCCGCAGGAGGCGGGCGGGCAGCGGCGGTGAGGATCAGTGTCTGCATGTCAGAGCAAATCGCATCCTGTTTCAAGACTATCTCAGGTGCCCTTGAAAGCTGGCCTCCCTCCGCCTCCCCGCGCCTCACAGGCAGCGCAGCTCGGGCAGCGGCGGCAGGCCGGCGACGCTCTCCAGCGCGTTGCCCTCCAGGAACAGCGCCCGCAGGCCGGTGTACTGCTCCAGCGCGCCGATGGCGGTGAAGCCCCGGAAGTTGGCGTACAGGCGGTCGTTCAGCGCGGGCGTCTGGTAGAGGCGGTGCTGCTTACACAGCGCCGCCAGGGCGCCGGCGTCCATCGCCATGGCTGCGGGGAGGGGTAAGCGGGTGTCGGGCAGAGCGCAATTGGGCTGGGAGGGGCGGAAACGGGCGGTCAAACCCCGCCACGCTGGCTGGAAAGTCGCCATGGGAGCCATGCCGCTCGCCTTGCAGCCGGGCGTGCAGTGATCGCGTCTGGTCCATCAACCTTGCGTCCAGGAAGCCTGCAGGCGCTGCCTGGGAGACTCGCCTCCTGAGGGCGGCCTGGCGCGCGGTCGCTAGCTGATCAGCGCGTACAGAGTTCAGGTGTGCTATGGCAGCGGACCAGAAGCTTGCAGAGCAAGGGGAGAGTCGTGTTGCTGCCGGCCCCGCCTCTCCCGCAACGCTGCCGGCACGGCAGTGGTCACAGTGGTTGTTGCCGAGCTTTTTGACGCTGTTGCAACACCCCGCTCCCAGCCCGCCGCTGCCTGCCTCACCGCCGCCGCCGCCGCTCGCAGGCCCCTGCGCACTTGCCCCGCCCAGCAGCCATGTCGGGCGCGGCGGCCGATAAGAAGCCGGTCAAGCTGATCAGCGCGGAGGGTTTCGAGTTTGTGGTGGACCATGACGCCGCGTGCGTGTCCAACACCATCAAGAACATGCTCTCCTCGCAAGGTACGCCGCCGCTGGCTTCTACGTAGTTCACTGCAGCAGGGCTGGCTTTTTGGCCCGTCCTGACCGCTGCTGCGACTCCTAGTTACATCAGCAGCAGCAGCCAGCTGTGTTGGTTGTACTCACATGCAATGCCAACCACCAAGTTGCTGCCTGCAAAGCAAGTTGCTGCGTGCAGCGCCTAGCTGACCCATGAGCTCCCCCTGCCCTGCCCCCGCAGGCACGTTCATCGAGACGGAGCAGGGCGAGATTCGGTTCCCCGAAATCTCCACCCCCGTGCTGGAGGCGGTGTGCAAGTACTTCTACTACAAGGCACGCTTGGCTTTTTTTGGATCGTGCTGTGGTGCAGCGTGCAGGCCGTTGCATACAGTGCAGCGGGTATTGGCCAGCTAAAGCACATGGTCGTGTGTTCGCCTGCCCTGCCCTGCTGCTGCCCCGCTGCCTGTGCAAGTGCACCTCGTGATAAACAACCAGCAGCAGACCGCACAGCAGCCGCAGTGCGTCCCGCAATTGTTGACCCTGCCCACTGGCCCCGCCTCTCTTGTGCGCGTGCAGCTGCGGTACGCCAACACAGCCAGCAAGAACATCCCAGAGTTCAAGGTGGCCCCAGAGATGGCGCTGGAGCTGCTCATGGCAGCAAACTACCTGGACACATAACCTGCGTTTTGGGTGGCGCTGCGGGCCTGGCAGCAGACCCAACGAAGGCCAGCCGCTCATCGAATGCAGTGCAGCCCGCGTGCATCTTCCCTGCACCCACTTGTTTCCTGTGACTTTGCCCTCATGCTGACGAGTTGTTGCATCTCCTCCAGCGCTGTATCATCCAGTTGACCGCACTGTTGCCCCATTGTTGTGTTGCCCTGCTCAACTCTGCTGCTCCCTCCTGTTACCACCCCTTGCTCTCGCCTGTAGCTCTCATATGCATGTTGCTGCTGCAAGACCTGCAAATTACATTCAGATTCACAGCATAGTAGGCTGTGGTGGTGGCAGTGAGCAGCTGGCAATGCGGCGGGCAACGGGCGATGCAGCTGCTGCCGATGATGCGGGCTATATGGTCATGGGCTCCACAGGCGCCTGCCCTTGCTTCCAGCTGCAATCCAAGGCCAGCATGCATGCCCTGAGCAGCCAAGCGTCCTCTGCCCGCTCGGCGGCACGGTTGCCCGGCCGGCGAGCGCTTCTTCGAGCACCTCGGCAGCGCTGTGCAGGTACTTGCAAGTTGAAGGGGCTCATGGCTGAGTGCCCTCTCCACTTCCACTCCACAAACCCGACCTTGCTGCAGCTCACGGCTGCCTTGCAGGCTCGCATGCGCTAACCTGCACCTCTTCATGCTGCTGCAGGCTCTCTCGGCAAGCGTACAGTCGCCCCGAGGCGCCAGCTAGCCGCCGTCGCCGCCGCCGCTCCTGGCAACCGCGGCAGCGGCGGTGCACCCTCGGCGCGCTCGCAGCGCCTGGCAGCGCATGCCGATGCATCCGGCTTCCCGCCAGCTGAGGAGTGGGTGACCTCTCATGCGAGGGATTACGATTTCTCCGACGCGTCAGGTGGAGAGGAGGGCAGCAGCGAGGCCAAAGCGGCAGGCCCGGCAGAGGGCGGGGACGTGCAGGCACAAGTACGGGGAGAGGAGGAGCTGCACGCGGTGCTGGCAGCCCTGCTGGCCGAGCGCGACACCGAGACCACCGCCAAGGTGCGCATCAACACAGTGGCAAGCGGGGGTGTTGTCTGGGGCTGCGAGTCAGACATTTGCCGCGGCCGGCGCGTCGGGTCTCATTTCGTGCGGTTCTCAATCCGCGCTTCGGCCGAGGCTCTCACGATGCATCCCCCATCAGGCCTGCACAGCTTGCTGCTGTTCCACATTACAACAGTGCGGCAAATGCGCTGCATGCCCCACCCCCTTCTGCAGGGCCTGGGCACCCTCAAAGAGCACTTGGCTGGCTACCCTGGGGGCGTGCTGCTGTGGGCCCTTAAGCAGGGGCCCGAGGACCTTCTGAGTGCCCTGATTGACGTGAGAGCCAACCCCAACCTGCGAGACGCAGGTGCCCCTGCATGAGCAGACAGGCTGCCTTGTGAACTTTTGTTTGAGGAGCGATCAGCTAGTGCTTAGCGCTGCCGCGCATGCGCAAGGCTTGCAACCGCCCAGCTGGCTGGCCAGTCTGCACTTGTATGCAGCACCTGGCAGGGCACACACCTGGCACTCCACACCGCAGCCCACTTCATTGATTTGCCACGCCACTGCCCACCTGCCCGCGCAGAGGGCTTCACGCCTCTCATCTGGGCTGCTTGCAACAACCAGCCCCGGCTGGTGCTGCTGCTGCTGCAGCGCGCCCACGCAGACCCAAACTTGCAGGTGGGTGGGGGGCGGCTTGGTTCCTCCTTAGGGCACCGGCGTGGCCTGTTGAGCACTTGAAATGGCTGTGTGGCTGCTGCATTGCACAAACCACTCCGCCTTGCTGCCGCCTGCCCTGTCGACCCGTGCCCTGCAGAACAACGAAGGCTTCAGCCCCCTCTCACTGGCGGTGCATGGAGGCTACCCTGCTGTGGTGGAGGCACTGCTAGATGCGGAAGCAGACGTCAACCTGCCAAACAGCGATGGATGTGAGGGCTACCATGCTGGGGTGCTTGCTCGCCTGGCCTTCCCTGCTACGCAGCCCGCTCAGCTAGCCGCCACGGTCGCTCAGCGCTGGAACGCGCGCCATCGCAATAACAGAGCCTCTGCTCCTCTTGCAGGGACCCCTCTCATGCTGGCGGCTGATAAGGGCAGGACTGAGCTGGTGCAGCTGCTGGTCAAGGCGGGAGCTGACCTGGACAGCCAGGACGCGTTTGGCTGGGTGAGGGAATGCATCTAATGAGTTGCAGGTTTTGTAGTGTGGAGCCAGCCGATTGTGGCCAGCAGTGCCGCCCTCTGTGTCTGCAATGCGGCATGCACAGCTTGCAAAATGGACCGCGCTACTGTGCTAGCCTTGCTGCCCTTGATCCCGGCTTCCACGTTTGCAGTCTGCGCTGATGCTGGCGGTGGATGGCGAGCATGGCGAAGCCGCAAAGCTGCTGGTGGAGGCAGGGGCCGATGTGAACCTGGCCAACAACGCAGGGTGAGGGAGGTGGGCTGTGCAGCGTCTGCCAGGCTGGGTGACTTGATGTAGCATACACAACTTGGTTGTAGCAGGCACATGCCCTAGTTTCACAATAGCTTGACCTGCATGTCCGCAGGTGGACCGCCGCCATGCTTAAGCTGCGGTCTCACTCCCGACTGGTTGCACCTGCACGCAATTCCTGGTTCCACACTGCCTGGCGCTCCTTATCTACTTTTGCAGGTGGACCGCCGCCATGCTGGCGGCAGACGGGCCGGACCGGCCCGACCTGCTGCGCCTGCTGGCCGATGCAGGGGCCGACCTGAATGTGCAGGTTGGTTGTTCTGAACGTTAGCCGCAGGCTTTTGCAGCGTTTGAGTGAGACTGTGCCGACCTGCTGCGCCTGCTGGCGGATGCAGGGGCCGACCTGAATGTGCAGGCAAGCCTTGCATGCTGTGCAGGCGTTTGCTCTCATTGCTTACACTGATGTCGCTGGTGTGTGAGTTGGCATAGCATGCACCCAGCTGTGCATGGCTTGTCGGATGATGCCTGCATGCTGTGCTTCTGCCACGTTTGCAGCGACCCGACCCGCCTCTCCCTTGGTGCCCCCAGGATGTTGAGGGGTGCACTGCGCTCATGCTGGCGGCGGGTGAGCCGAACTGGAAGTGATTAATTGGACTATGGAAGATCCGCAACGCAACAGCGCCACAGCGCGGCAGAGAACGATTGCATGTGCTGTACAGTGCCCCGCCTGCATCCACTGCCCGGGCAACTGGCTGCTTCCATTCCGAGGCAAAGCCGCCTTGCATGCTATGCGCGCTGTGGTCCTGCTGCAGATGACGGGCACGCTGAGGTGGTGCGCCAGCTGCTGCGCAGCGGCACAGTGGACCTCAATCTCCAAAGCAACGGTGCGAGAGGGGATGCAAGTGTAAGGGGGGCTACCTTCAGCCGCTTTGCTGCAGCTGAGCTTGCTTAGCTGTCTGGCCACAGCTTACAACATGCAGATGAGGTATGGAATCACTGCACCGCTGCCAATCGAATGCAGATGGGGAGACGGCGCTGATGTTTGCAGTGATCGAGGGGCAGGCGCGTGCTGCGCAGCTGCTCATTGACGCCGGTAAGGTGGCAAGCGCCATGCAGGTGTTGACCTGCGCTGCCGGGGCAGACCTGCCTGCCTGCCTGGCCTGCACTGCCGGGGCAGACCAAAACTTCCAGAATCAGCACTGTAAATCTGCAGTTTTTTTTAAGAGGCACACTGCTTTCGCTTGCTGAAAATGCAGGAGCTGACCTGGATTTGCTGGACAATGAAGACCGCACAGCCCTTGCGCTGGCCACAGAGGCGGGGCATGCGGCAGTGGTGCAGGCAAGCGGGCTTTGCTGTGCACACCGCTAGCCTTTGGGTTAAGCTGGTTGTGGCACATTGTTTGACTACTACCGCCCTCATTCCCTGCCACAGGCGCTGGTGACGGCGGGGGCCAGCCTGGCGCGCCTCTCTCCCGAAGAGCTGCGCCAAGTTGTGCGCCTGATGGGCCGCGCGTGCAAGGTAGGAGCAGCTGCCGCGGCATGATGTGGCATTGAAGCAGGCGATGACTGTGACAGGTAGCTCAGCGGACGGCATGAGGAGCGGACCAGCCGGACTGCGTACCCAGCAGGTTTGCGGGGCAAGGGAAGCTCACCGCCATCGGCAGTGCTGCAGCGGCATGGGCGGTGGCAGGCCAATAATCGCCTCCCAACTGGCTGCATGCCTGCGCAGGAAGCAGAGGCTTAAGAATACCGAGCAGGCGCCACACACGGTTCAAGTGCTTACAATGGGAACATGAAAGGTGCCTTGGCGGCGCAGGCATCGTTGCAACGAACATCAGCCTGTTGTGCTTAGCTGCGCCTTCATGTGCTGTCACTGATTTAGTTCGTTACACTGGACAGATGTGCATGCATGCCAATGTGGCATGCTGAGCAAGCAGCTGCATCAAGCAGCAAGTGAGTCAGTCAGGGAGGCTATCACATAATGGGCAGAAAGTCATAGGCATGCAAGGGAGGTAAGGAGGAAAATTGCGGTAGGGCGGAGGGATGTGGGTTGGCCATACTGGCGCGCAGCACTGCACGTGCAGGTTGGCTGGTTAAGCAGAGAAAAAGGGCCGCTGCTCAGCATAAAGGTGAGGGCGGCTCATGGCACGGAGAACTGGCTGAGAAGGAAAACGGCCGCATTTGGGCATGGCTGGCTCGCTGCGTTGGTGGCCGACCGTTGGCTGCGCCAGGCGGGGAGTTGAGCTGGCATGGGTCAAGAGGGCGCTGCTGCTGCTGCTGCTGGGGCTTCAGCCGGGGGAGCCAGCCGAGTGTACAGGTAGCCGTCTGCAGGCAGCAACGGTGCAACAGACGCTTCAGAAATGCAGGTTTCATGGCAGATGAAACGCGCGCCACGCAGGGTGAACTGGCCATGCAGCACATTGCAAATGCACATCTGTGCCGCCAGCACCATGCAAGTACTGCCACACAACCCCAAGGGCTAGAAAATGCAGGCCTTGCAACTTGCAACCAACAACTCGCAGAGCTCCCAGTCGGGAGGCACACATGCAAACAACAGCAGCTATTGCAACAACTGTAAATCAACCAAACAACTCACAGAGCTCCCAGTAGGACAGGCACATGTGGTAGCGGTTGGCTGCCTCCGGGTTTGGGCCCACCAGCAGCAGGCGGAAGTAGCGGTACGGTACCGCGGCCGCATGGCTGGTCACCGCCCAGGACGCGTACTGCCCCGGCATGCGGATGGTACCGTCGCTGATGTGGCGGCGCAGGTCTGCCCAGCTGGCGCCATCGTTGGAGCCCTGCAGGAGGGTGAAGGTGGAGGGCGCATGCCTTGGCAGTGTCAGGCAAAGGGGATTGGCAATGGGTGGGCCCGGCAAGCGCTACAAAGCTGTGCACGGCATTGAACACAACTCCGCAGCAAGCGGCAATAGAGACTGGAGACACAAAGCCTTGCTGACCCACCTGCAGCACCCAACTGCGCAGGAAGTCTGTTGAGGCGTCGTGCCGCAGCGTGTAGTGGTTGCAGATCAGCTGGTGCTGGGGTCCCAGGTCCATCACCCACCAGCTGCAAGGTGGGAGGGAGGACAGGCACGGCAGGTGAAGCTCCTCCATCAACCGCCAGCTGCACAAGGGATGGAGCCGCCTTTCATGCCCAGGCGTGGCATGGCTGGTTCTCTAGCCCACCTATGCACACCCAAGCCTGCAAGAGTATGTGTTCACCGATGAGCGCACCTGGACAGCTGCCCGTCCTCCATGCGCGGCCCCGCAAAGTTGCAGCGCGCAAAGCCCGCCCCCACCAGCGCCTTGGGGTCGGTGCTGCGGCAGGCGGGGCTGCTGGCCCGGACCTGCAGGTGGGGGCAGGAAGGCATGCATGCATTAGATGCGAAGGTGAGCGCTGGGGGTGGTCTGTGCTTCCTGGTACAAGGTGCAGCGCCACGTGGGGCTGCTCAGGCAGACGCCACCCCATGTGCCCAGCCATGCCACCCAGGCATTTGTCCACCAGGCAACCCAGCCGCACCTGCAGCCGCCCAGCAAGCACGGGGTTCACCCATGGCTGCGTGCCGCCGCACGTGCCCAGGTGCCAGCACACACCGTTCTGCAGGAAGGCAGCCGCGCAAAGGCAGCGGGGTGGGTTGGCAGCAGGCCAGCCGCGCAAAGGCGGCAGGACGGTCGCAATCACGCAGCAGTGTGTATCGCAGCCATCACAGGCATCTATCCAAGGGAGGTGCCCACCTTGTCTCCATCAACCATGTGCAGCAGCCCAGCTGGGAGCCCTACTTGTATAGCAGGAAATCGCAAAAAGCAAGCAAACCAAGCCCCACCTTGTCTCCGTCAAACATGTAGAGCAGCTCGGTGCAGCCAGGGGCGCGGCGCGCCTGCGCAGCGTGCAAAGCGCAAGCAAGGGTTGGCCTGTGCTGGATCAGCAGACGGCGCACAACAACTGTGCTAGCCTGCCGACCAGGCTGTGACTTGACGATCATATGGTTTGCCCACCTGGAAGCGGTTGGAAGCCAGGCGCTCGCTGGCGGTCAGCGCCCGCACGTGCCGCTGGTCTTGCATGGACACAGCGCCCCGCCGCGCCTGCACCGCCTGCAGAGGGAGTTGAGAGGAGCCACAGCGGGCGACTGTGTGGTGCATGTGGTGCGTCAGCAGCCAGCGCAGCAGCTGCTCAACCTTGCTGTGCGCGCTGTGGTTGGCTGCCCATGAAAGGCCACAACGCACCTTGCTCGAGGTGCCGCCGCTCTCCTGCTCCTCCCTCCGGGCCTCCAGCGCCTCCTGCAGCAGGTCCTGCAGCAGGCCGCTGCGCTGGCACATGGGGTGCCGCCTGCAGCCAGAGGCAGGGGGAGCACGCGCCGGGCGTGAATTCGTCTGCATCGTGACTGGGTTGCTGCACGGCTGCCGGGAGCAGGCTGCTGCGGAAAGCCACAAGCATTGTTGCGCGTCCAAGGCAATGGTGATGGACGCCACTCAAACTCACCTGACCGCCTCCAGCTCCTGGTCCGTCATGAGCGGGAATCGGATGCAGGGCAGCAGCTGGTCCAGATCCTGCATGGAGGTTAAAGCAATACATCAGGTCCACACTGATCAGTGTATTGGTTGGGCATGGCCGTTTGTCTGCAGCAGGTCACTACAGACAAACAGCCGAGCTGCCGCCCACCGCTCTCAGCTGCCGCAGACAGGCAGCTTAGCTGCTGCCCTGCCAACCATTATAGAGAGCTCACGTGCATGGGGTGGCAGGCGGACGCCGCATCCACAACCTCTGAGCCATAGCCCGCCCAGACCATGACCGCATCAAACACCGCCTTCTCCGGGCAGTCCTGCAGAACAAATTGCGAGTCGAGCTTCGTCAACCTGTGCAAAGTACCGTCAGACCACGTGCAGGCCCCCATGCAGGTGTTCGTTGCACCCACACAGTTGCGGCGCAAAACCGTGCAGCAAGACCGTCACCGGCAATGGGAAGGTGCCAGGCAGCAGGCAGGGCCTGCGGTATTACTGCAGTGAACCTCGACCCACAACAATCAACCCTCCCCGCGCACCAGGCTTTCGTTGCACAGGACTTGGGCCAGGCAGGCGGTGCTGAGGTCACAGAAACCACCCGGATCTGCAGCCAGCACCGCCGCGAAATGCTGCGCCACGTACTCTATTGCTTGGCTGCAAAGGGCACCGGATGGCAGGCAGGGTGTGCGCTACAGCAGTGGCATTCCAGAAGCGCTGGCCCCTCTGCACAGCAATACCCAACCGCCCGCACAACCAGGCCCAGCCCAGCCCAGCCACAAAACCAATCCCAGCCCACCCACGGAACCAATCCCAGCCCACCTGCGCAAGCCGTGCACCATCGGATCTAAGCAGTCGGCCACTTGCAGCACATCACACACAGAGCTGGGGGTCAGTGAGCGCCCCAACGCAGCCTGGCAGCAGTGCAGCAGGCTGGGCACAGCGGACGCCTGCTGCGGCTGCTGCTGTGGCTGCTGCGCTGCCGCCGCCGGCCCCGCCGCAGTCAGCTGGCTGCGGCCAGGCTCGCCGGGCGGCCAGGCCTGCTGCGCTGCTCGCTCTTGCTTTGGGGGCGGGCTGCTGGGTGGCGGCTGCAGCACTGGGTGCATGCGCAGGTTTCGGTAGCCAACGTGCTTGTCCCACGCGCTCAGGCCTGCAGGCGGACAGAGGGGATGTGGGGTTGAGGCACCACCGGATCACAGCAACAGGCAGATGGGCACTGCTGCCGGCTGGCACGCAGGTACCATGCGACAGCAGCCAGCGCAAAGTGGCGAAGAAGGATGCCAAGTCATTGGCTGCACGTTAAGTGCCCTTCAAGCCACACCATGGGCGCGCACACCAACACAGCGCACCAGCAAACCGGATGTTTTCTATTGGGTCGGGGTCCGTCCAGCAGTAGCACAGGTTGTCGCCCGGCTCTCCAATGCCGATGCTGCAAGGGTTTGGGGAGCAGCGGAACAGTCGGTTGGAGGGCAGATTGTCCTCAAAACTTCCATGCATTGCGCCACCGGCACCCTGTGCCAATCTGCCACTCAAGGGCCGATGCACCGCTGCGACCAGCAAGCCACACAGTGATCTGCAGCCACGCATGCAACTGCCAAGCACGGCACCTGATGGAGCCATTGTCGTAGTTGAGCCAGTACTTGCGGAAGGTGCTGCTGCTCAGCCGCGCGCCGGGGGCGTTGGGCACCTGTTGCGAGAGGGGAACAATGGAACCTTGGTTATCGGCTCTGAAGACAAGCAAAGGTGCTGACACTCAGCCGTACAGCGGGGGCACTCCAGACTCCCACGGCGCGACACCTGCACGACCCTCACAAGGCACCAGGGCTCTACAAATGCTGTGTACCCGTTGCTGCTCACCATGCAGCACAGCTCGCCATCCTTCTCAAATTTGAGGCAGCTGTTGCGGTGGCTGCCCAGGATGACTGTGTAGTTCTGCTCGACCGGGGAGGCTCGGCCCAACGCCGCCGCCGCCGCTGGCGCTGCTGCAGGGTCGGCGCCGCCGGCGCCTGCCGCGCCGCCTGCTGCCCCATCGGCTGCTGCGCGGGCTGCCGCACCCCGAGCGGGGCTGCCGCCTGCCAGGTGCTGCCATCTGCGGGAGCCCGACTGCTGCTTGAGGAGCACTGTGGCGTCATTGTCACCTGTGTGTGCAGGAGGGCATGGGGTGCACGCAGAGTCAGTAGGCACGTCTGCAGGCTGCAGGTGCCGGCTTGGGGTGGCGCGGGTGGCAGGCATGCGCCACGCAGCACGGGAAGTAAATACTGCCCAGCCAGGCAGGCGCCATGTCAACGGCTGAACATCAGCCAAGCTGAGTCGTCCACATGCCCATCCCTCCGCCCACACGACCCACCTTTGACCTCGAAAGATAGGCAGCCGCGGCCGCCGTGCAGCTCCCACTCGGCGCCACTCAGCCACACCGCCTCCATGGGTGGCACCACAACCGTGCCATCGCTGCTGAGCAGCGGGCGAGCCATCGCGGTCTGTTGGGTCGCCCAGGCACCGCCGCCGCCGCCGCCCGCCACCTGCCCGGCCGCTGCGGCGCTCCGGCGCGCTGCTGCAGTATCGTGCGACCCTGCAGATTGCGCTCAAGGCGCAGGAGCGGCTTCCGGCAGCCCTGCAGTTGCTCGACCGGTCACCCCGCGCCGCGGAGGCTGCGTCGGGGTGCACAGTTATCTGGATGGTTGTGGTGATTGCTGGGTATATGCCTTGAGCGCCCGAAAGCCCCGAGGTGCACCACCTGCGCCACGCGGAAAAGCCCATGCAGCGCAGGGAGCCCTGCACCGCCTCCTGTGCAGTGCGCAGAGTCCGTGCTAATCGCAGATCGCGTCGCCATGGATGCAGATGGGGCAGCAGACGCTGTGGCCCTGGCCGCTGCGACGAGCGGCCTCACTGCAGGCTCTCAAGAGGCCTTGGCAGGTGTGTAGACATGGTGCAATATGACATCGCGATCCAGCACCATTGGCGGTGTGCCGCTGCAGCCTCGCGCCGCCGCCGGTGCCCGCTCCCTCGCCTGCCCGCCGCCGCTGTCACCCCGCTTCCCGCCTGCTCCCTGCTTGCACCCCACCCCAGGCGGCATTGCGGGCGCCTGCGGTGTGGTTGCTGGGCAGCCGCTTGACACGGTACGTGTGCGGCAGCAGGCAGCGGGCCCGGCGGCAGCTCAGCAGGCTGGCGGCAGCGGCGGGCTGGCGCTGCTGAGAAGCATTGCGGCAGGGGAGGGCGTTCGGCAGCTGTTCCGCGGCCTCACCTACCCTCTGCTCACGGCAGCGCTGCAGGTGCCTGGGGGCGGCATGTTGAGCTGGGAGGGCTGGGCGCAGGAGTGCGAGCTGCTGGCAACTGTACTGCCTTGCATGCCCTAGCCTGCACCCGATGTTCAGCGAACGTCCCTCCTTCCTGCTTGCATTTTCTGCCTGCAGAACGCTGTGGTGTTCCAGTCCTACGGCACGACAGGCCGCTTGCTGCAGCAGCTTGAAGGGCAGCCAGCCGTCTCCCAGCAGTCTCAGCAGGAGCAGCGGCAGCAGCCGGTTTTATCGCTAGCGCAGGTCTTCTTGGCCGGGTGTGCCGCGGGCCTAGTGCAGACGGTGAGTCCAGGGCAGTAGGGTTGCCCGTTGTCAGCATGTATCATTGTTTTGCAGGCGCTGGTCATGCCCTACAGAACCCAACATCTGCATTCTAAACATTGCACTGCCCTGCCAGGTTGGCGTAGTCCCAGTGGAGCTGCTCAAAGTGCGCCTGCAGCTCCAGACAGCCGTGCGCGGCCAGCCGGGCTATGTCGGCCCGCTGAGCCTGCTGAGACGCATTTGGCGCACCGAGGGGCTGCCAGGTGCGGCAGCCGGGCGGGCACCACTGCTGTGCAGGGTTGTTAGGTCATGCTTGCAAGTCCAGTGCCAACTTCCTTGCACCCGAGCAACAAGCCCAGCAGGAGAGGTAGGCCGCTGCCGTGACTGCCGCCCTGCACGCTGCTGCTGACTGCTGCACTGCACCTTGCACGCAGGGCTGTATCGCGGCGCTGTCGTCACCTGTATACGAGACATTCCGTCCTATGGCGTGTACTTCTTGGTGTACGAAGCATGCAGGTGAGCTGGGCGGCGGTGATCTAACGGTGTGGTACCCACTGCGTTAGCTACTATGTGCAGCAACTGTGGTGGTCTCGCACGACCAAGTGTGAGGGCATGTATGCGGTACCGTACAGCTGCACGCACGCATGCCTCCTTGCCCAGCAAACCCCAATGCAAACTCAGACTCACCTCCCACCCTGCAGAGAGTGGTTTGAACCGGGGAGCCGCGCCGCCGGCAGCGACAGCCTGCTGGCCCTCTGGGCGGCAGGCGGGCTCGGCGGCGCTGTCTCCTGGCTGAGCGTGTACCCATTTGATGTTGTGAAGACGCGGTGCCAGGCAGTGGGGGCAGCTCACTCGCCGTACGCAGGTGTGCACGCTTGCGCTGGGGCTGGGTGAGAGATGGGCACCACTGCTGCGAAAGGCCGCCAGGCTGTTTATGCAGCTGCCGCCTGAGGCAGCTGCCGTGCTGCACAAGGCCTGGCTCCGCTGCGGTGTATGCCCAGGCCATTCGCCAAACATGCAGTTGATCAGTACGTTTCTGTGCGGTCACTCCTCCCGCAGGCTGGCTGAGCTGTGCGGTGCAGAGCTATCGCGCCGAGGGGCCAGGGGTGTTTGTGCGCGGCCTGGGCACCACCCTGGGGCGTGCCTTTGTGGTGAATGGAGCAATTTTTAGTGCATATGAGCTGAGCCACCAGTGGCTGACGCGGCCATAGGAGGCGGCGCACAGGCAGCAACACCAGCAGCAGGCTATCGTTCAGGTTTCCGAGCGACGATTGTAAGGCAACAATTGCGTGTAATACTAGTCTGAGACATCAGTATCAACCCTTCTTTACATATGTAACCCCTTCTCCAAAAGCCTGAAGTGTGAGGTCAACTGCACAGGTGGAGGAAGGCTGGCAACGCAGGGAGCTGGAGGTGACGGCAGTACACTGCCACCGGGCGATGTGGCTAGTCGGCGGCCCCGGACTGGCATAGGGGCTTTGCAAACCCGTGAAGTAACATGTTATCATGTCGGGAACACACATGCAAGGCCCAATTGGAGCGTCTGCTGAGAGGTGCAGGTGATTGTGAACGCCCGACTTTTGAAGTCGAACGCCGCGGGTGGCAGCAGGCGCAGCGCGCTGTGTCTCACAACCGCGTGGGTCGTCGCGTGGCGGTTCTATCTTTCTCAATGCACTCGCCCTGTGACCTACGACAACTTCTGCCATGATTGATCAGGCGTGGGAGGGTGGGTGGCAACCCCTCAACTCTTCCGCGTTGGTTACTGTTGCCGACCTGCGCTCCTGCAACCGAATCGGGGCTCGCACAGGCTGCGAAGACCGGAGCCCGCGCCGCGGTAGCCCTCGCAGCAGTGCGGGAGCAGCTGCTGGAGCTGTGCCAGCAGGTGAGCGTCGCCCCGACCCTGTGCTGCCACCCTGCTGGCCTTGCTAAGCTGCTTTGCCTTCCTACGTAGAGCGACCTCTTAACCTGCGGCCACTGCTGGCCAATTGGCAGACCGTCACTCCACCGCCCACATTCCTCCTCTCCCCAACAGCCCCAGTACCGGCGGCAGCCGCCACCGCGACGGCGGCATGCGCCCTGCTGCAATTGGAAGATGCGCCCGGGGCTGCCAGCCCAACATCCGTAGTGGCGGCGGCGCAGCAAGAGATGTGGGAGGCGGCCGCAATGACTCCGCAGGTGAATGCTGCAGCGGTTGGAGATGCTGGGTGCTAAAGCTCCGTGGGACCAGCCGCTGCGGGCTGCACTTTTGGCAGCCATGCACCTCCTGGTACACTGCCGCCCTGACCTTGACAGCGCCTGCCTCGCTCGAGGTAGTCTGTTGCCAGCGAATTGAACCCAACCGCTTATTGCCTTCCAACCACCTCAGGAGCTTGCGGAGCTTGCGGCCAAAGCGGCGGCCTGCCCAGACGGCCCGCTCGCCTTTGCCGTGCGCCGTCGCCTGCTGCCGCTGCTGCGCGCTCTGCTGGCAGCACGCGCTGGGGACCCCACCCGGCGGGACCGGTCAGGCCGCACGCCGCTGATGCTGGCAGCCGCCAGCGGGGATGCCGCCGCTGTGCACGCTCTGCTGGACGCGGGCGCATGCGCGGATGACCGCGATGGGCACGGCGCCACTGCGCTGCACTGTGCGGCATTCAACGGCCACGCAGCGGCGGTGCAGGCGCTGCTCGAGCACGGGGCGGCGGCGGATGTGCAAGACGCGGACGGCTGGTCTCCCTGTGTCCTGGCGGCGGGGCGGGGCCATGCCGCGGTAGTGCGCCTGCTGGCTGCTGCAGGTGCGTGCTGACCGCTTGCTTGTGGGGAGGCTTGGACGCAGCTGAGTGTTTGCTGGGTTTGCTGGCATCTGCTTTAGCCATTGGAGCACACGGTCTGGGGCGGCAGACCATCAACCCTCCACACAACCACACTGTGTGCACCTTCATTCGCTCCCCTCCCGCAGGCGCCAACCTGGACCTGCAGCACTGCGGGGATGGCAGCACGGCACTGATGCGCGCCGCCTGGCGCGGCCACGCCGCTGTGGTCAGGGAACTGGTCACAGCAGGCGCAGCGCTCGACCAGCCTGACCAGCAGGGGTTCACCGCGCTCGCGGCAGCCGCATGCGCGGGCCACATCGCGGTGGTGGCCAAGCTGGCGCAGGCCGGTGCTGCGCTGGACAGCACCGACAGCCAGCAGTGGACGGCACTCATGTGGGCGGCTGACAAGGGCCACACCCAAACGGTGCAGCTGCTGGCGTCCCTCGGCGCCCGGCTGGATGCGCGAGGCTCAGCGGGGGAGACAGCCATCCTCCTGGCCGCTCGGAACGGCCATGCGGAAGCTGCACTGGCTCTGGCTCTTGCTGGCGCCGACCCAGACAGCCGTGATGCAGCCGGGGTGTGCCCCCTCATGGCCGCCGCCGCGAGTGGCCACTCGTCTGCCGTGCTGGCGCTGGTGGCGGCGGGGGCCACGCTGTCGCTGCTGCCGCCACAGCTGCTGCAGCGCGCCATGCAGCTGCTGGGCCACGGGTGCAAGGTGGGTGCAGCAGGGCATGTGATTGGTTGTGCTGCAGGCACAGCTGGCTGCTTGTGCAGCCCCAGGGCTTGCTGGGATGAGTGGCGGCTCCGCATCACCAAGCGGTTCTGCACCGAGGGGCTCACGCGCCAACATGAAGTTGCCCGCGGGTCCTGAGATGCCAACGTATGTCCACCACTGTTTGCGTGCCCCCGTTATCCTTGTTGTGCAGGCCCTCAACAGCTGGGCCACGGCGCCCTTTGCCCAGCAGGCGGCGTGCTGACTGCAGCGCGGCAGGCCCAAGCCTCGTGCAACGTTTCATTTGTACAGCAAAGTCCCACCTTAAGCAGCTTCCCTGGACACATGCTGCCCAACGACCGAACCCTTCCCTACTGCATGCATAATGATGGATTTTCTTTCTTTCATGAGCGCGCATGGTTGTCCATGCAAGCTGCCCTGCGCCTTTTCCACACCGCCCCTGCCTCCCAAGTATGTTTCGCTTGCCACCTACACTCACACCTGGCCTTTTTACTGCCTTGCCGTGACAGCAGTGCATGCTGCTTGCACTCTTGTCGGCAATCGCACGGCCGCCTCTGCCCACCCTTGCCCTGTACATAGTGCACCATTTCCACCTCTTCTCCACAATCTGCATCACGCACGCTTTTGACTGCACAGCATGGCATCCGGTGATGCCTTTTATGCCTGAAGAGGCCGGACCGTTTGCCCAGACAGACAGTAATTCATTAGGTTTGATGCATTGTGCCCTGTTGAGGGCCGGCACCTAATGCATGCACATCTCCCCGGCTATAAGCCTCCAAAGCCTGTTGTTACAGCGGGGAAGAACCAGTGGTACACCCCCAAAGCTAATGGACGGGGCACAGTAAGACGAGCAGGTTGAAGCGCAAGCAAATGGAAGAGTCGGTTCAAAAGAGTCGGTTAAACAGCCATGGTCATCAGCGGTCAGTCTGCTGTGGTCAAAGCGGCCTGTGCTGTGGGCAAGCAGGGCCATTGTTCCTCGTGCTCACAGTCCCAGGCTACCGCTGCTGGTGGTGCCACCAAAGCGCTGGCGCAGGGGGATGTCCTCTGCATCACCCTCGCCCCCAGCTGCCAGCGCTGCCAGGCCCCACATGCCGTGCAGCCCGCCCGCACCCTGCCACTCCACCGCTCCCTCCTCCCCCTCCGCCGCCGCCGCGGCAGGAGCTTCAGCCGCAAAGCGGCTGCCCTTGGGCCCGCCAGCTGCACCGCCATGCACCGCCGCTCGTGACTGAGGAGTGAGCAAGCGGTCCAGCTTTTCGGCAATGGCAGCAGCCTTGCGGCCCGCTTCTGCCATTGCTTCGCTGGTCGTGCCTGCCGCCGCTGTGCTGGCGCCGCTGCGCCGGGCGGCCGGGATCTCCCAGCCACTGCCTGCACCGCCGCCACTGCTTGTTGCGCCGTCATTGCTGTGTGTCGCAGCTTCCTGCTGCTGCTGCTGCTGCTGGCGCTGGCTGCCGTCTCGGGCAGCGTGCAGGTGGTTGGAGAGTGTGCGGTACTGCGGGGCAGAAAAGCGAGGGTTGCAGGGGGCAGGGCATCAGAATGCAGAAGCACATATGGGAGGCTGAGGCGGCCCATCAGACATTGGGTAACTCGACAGCAGGCGATTATTGCCACGTCACAATCAATTGGATAGGAGCGCCTGCTTGGCTATTGGGGCTCGGGGACCGCTGGCTGCTGCCATGCAAGCCATGCAAAGCTTGGTGCACCCCTGGCCGCTTCTTGCCTTGCGAAGGATGCGGCGCAGGCCTCGGCTCAGCTCCTCAACCAGCGCGTTCAGCTGCTGGCTGGACGGCGCGCCGTCTCTGCGCGGGAGCATGGGTGAGGTTGTCATGGGAAGTGCTAAGCAAGTCACCAGGTGAGCAGGCGACGGCGGCAGCGCTGTGGGGCAGCTTGCCATGTTCTGCCAGACGCACGCATTGGTGCCTCGCCGGCCCCAGCCCTACAACGGCTGTAACTGCGCTCACCCGCCCGCGGCCGCCTCGCTGTCGCTGTAATCCTCCAACACCCACTTCACCTCGGACAGCAGGTCCGCCAACCTGCACAACATAGCCAAGGGACGGGAGCTTGCTCAGTGTCGGGTGCACGCAGCAACTCTGCGCCTTTGCTTTGCAGGACTTGCAGGCAAGCTCAGCCCTCAAACAGGTGGCGCAGCATGGGCTGCTTCACTACATCCTGACTCCAAGACAAGATTTCAAGCAGTTATGCACATCGCCTCACCTAAAGCGCAGCAGAGCCAGGCCCTGCTCCACCTCGCCCGCCTGCGCCTGCCAGCGCGCCGCTGCGCCCTCCATGGCGACCACCGTGGCCTACAGCAAGGCATGGATCACGGCCGCTGTTTATGGCTTGCATTAGCAAGGACATGGCGCGAGCGATGCCAGCTCGCAAGCAGCATTGCACACAATGCATTCGCTAGCCCCCACACGCAAGCGCAACCAATCAATGTGCCCCAATGTGCCTGCCCATCAACATGCCCTCCCAGCTGCACGCACCTTGAGCTCCTTGCACTTGGCCTTGTACTGCCGTACCCGCTGCTGCAGCGCCCACACATCCTGCGGCAGCTGCACCGCCGGCTCAACCGGCGCCGCCGCCACCACCACCTGCTGCTGCTGCTGGTGCTGTGCCTGCTGCGCCTGCTGCTGCTGCGCCGGGGGCGGAGCAGAGGCTTGGCTGGGTGTGCCGCGGCTGGGTGTGCCGCGCGCGCCGCCTGCCATGGCCAGGCGGTGCAGCGAGGCCCACACTTTCTGCAGGCCCAGCTGCTGCAGGGTGCCTGAGTGGGCGGCCATCAGCGGTGCCAGCTCATCCGCCAAGGCAGCCGCCTCCTGCCGACCGCCCACTTGGTCCATGGTCACCGCAAGCGCCAGCTTGCAGATGGCCTTGAGCAGGCGCTTCTCCGCCTGCCACTGCAGCTCCGCCTCCAATCCAGCGCTGCCACTGGCGCCGCCGCTGACCGCACCAGCCGAGGGGCTGGGGGCGGCAGGCTGGCTGCTGGCGCCGGCTGGCAACGGGCTCAGCAGGCCACGCAGCTCACTGCCCGCCTCAACCCCGCCCGCAGCCGACAGGCGCTGCACCACAGCCTGCAGCTTGGCAATGGCCGCATGTGCCGCCGCCAGCCGGCTGGATGCCTCGCCATGCTCCTGCCGTGCTGCCGCCAGCTGGGCTGCCAGCTGGCGCCGCTCGGCCTCCAGGTGGGCGAGGTACTGGTTGGGCCGGCCGCTGCCGCTTGCACTGCTGCTGCTGCCCTCTGCAGACGACAGGTGTCCCTCCAGGCTGGCCCACAGGCCTTCATTCTCAGCCTTGAGGGCCTGCGGCAGGGCGGAGAGACAGCAAGCAGCGCTCATCAGGGCCGCTGTGGGAAGGACGTATGTCCAACATTGCTGCAGGTATTGCAAAGCGTGCACACAAGCTGCCTGCATGCAGCCTGTGCAATGGCATCTGAATGTTTGATGACCACCCAAGATCGCCTCAGCAGCAGCAGCAGCCGCTCCGCCCACCTGCAGCTTCTCCAGCGCCTGAGCCAGCAGGTCCCGTCGAGCCACCAGCGCTTCTGCCCCTGCGCTCCCACTGCTGCCCTCTGCTGCAGGGCCGCTGCCGACCTCCAGGCGCAGAAGCAGCTCCTGCTGGGCAGCCAGGCGGTCGCTCAGGCCCTCCAATAGGTCGCGCACCTGCGGTACAATAGCAAGGGCAGTGGAGTGGAGCGTGCAGTTGGGAAGCTTGGACCACACCTGCAGAGAAATGCTGGCATGCATGGCATGTTGCAGCGCGCCTTGCAAACGTCAACAGCCAACTCAGAACATGCGGGTGAGCGGCCCCACCTGTGTGCCACCACTCCCCAGATCAAGCCACGCCCACCTGTGCACGGGCAGTCAGCGCAGACCGCTCCTGCTCTCGAGCGGCGGCTGCCTCGTCCAGTTGCTGCTCCAGGCCTCGCTGCAGATCCTCCTCAGCCTCCAGCTGCTGGCGCAGGTGCTCCGCCCGCCCCTCCGCCTCTCCCGCCTCCCGCTGCGCACGCTCTGCCTCTCCCTGGGCCGCATCAATGGCTGCCGAGGCTGCCGCCAGCTGCTGCCGCAGCTCCGCCTCGCGCTCGCTGGCTGCCTGCCGCGCCCACTCAGCTTCCTCAGCCGCCTGCTGCGCCCGCTCCTGCGCAGCCGCCGCCTCTGCGGCCGCTGTCTGTGCATCTGCCAGCTGCTGGCGCAGCCCCGCGGCGTCGGCAGTGGCGGCAGCCAGGGCTGCCTTGAGCACGGCTGCCTCATCCGTGTCCGACTGCTGCTGCTCGTGCAGGAAGGCAAGCTGCTCCCGCAGCACGCTGCACTGCTGCTCCAGCATTTCCACCTGGCGCTGGCCAGCCGCCGCCTCTGCCGCCGCCGCCGCAAGCCGCGCTGCAGCATCCTCACGGGCCGTCGCTGCTGCAGCCGCTGCCTCTCGTGCCGCCTCTGCAAGCCGCTCCTCCAGCTGCGCACAGCGCTCTGCTGCTGCCGCATGCTGAGCGCGCACGGCATGCAGCTGAGCTGATGCCTCGCTGAGCGAGTGCTCCAGGGCAGCCACCTCCTGGCGGTGCTGCTCTTGAGCCTCCGCCAGCGCGGCTGCGTGCTGCTCCTCTGCTGCCGACAAGGCAGCTGCATGGCGCTCGCCGGCCTCTGCCAACGCTACATCATGCTGCTGCTCAGCTGCACTGCATCGCTGCTCGGCAGCCGCGACACCAGCTGCGCAGCGCTCCTCTGCAGCCGCAATGCCAGCTGTGCACCGCTCCTCTGCCTCCGCCAAGGCAGCAGCATGCTGCTCCTCTGCAGCAGCGGCGGCAGCTGCCGCCTGCCGCATGTGGGATGCATGCAGCGCCCCCATCACAAACAGCCCGCGGTTCAGCTGCTCAATGCGTTCCTGCTGCTGCGATGCCACCTCGCTGGCTGCCGCCGAAGCTGTTGCCATCTGCTGCTGCGCGGCATGCAGCTCTTGCTCAGCCTGCTCCGCACGCTGCTGGGCCTCGGCGGCAGCAGCCTCAGCCATCTGCATGCCTGCCTGCGCCGTCAACAGCTGAACAGTCGTCTCGGCTGCCACACCCTCTGCAGTCTCCAGCTGTGCCGCAGTCTCGCCCAGGTGCTGCTGCGCTTGCTCTAGCGCCGCATTGGCCTCCGCAAGAGCTGCCTCTGCGGATGCCCGGGCCTCCTCCAGGCCAGCGGCCCGCTGCTGTGCCGCCTCCAGTTGCGTCTCTGCCTCGCTGGTCTGCTGCTCCGCTGCCTGCAGGCGCAGCTGCACGGCCGCCAGCTGGTCAGTCTTGTCGCTGAGCTCAGCAGTGAGGGCGTCAAACCACTCCCCTGAGGTGTGCTGCTCCGTCTCCAGCTCGCTCAGGCGCTGCAGGGCAAGCAGGCGCATATGAGGGTGGAATGTGAGCACTGCTGGGAGGCTCTGTGTGTCTGGTGCTGTTCCACATGCTGCAGGCAGGCCAGCATGCATCCAGACACACGCCAGAACATGTGCCCAGCGCCAGTTGTTAACCCAGAACCCAGTTGTTGGCCCACCTGCTGCACCGATGCCAACGTCTCCTGCTGCTGCTCCAGCTGTGCCGCCTGCAGACGTGCCTCGCCCAGCTGCTCCTCCAGGGCAGCCCGCTGTGCACTCAGCTGCTCACGCTCCTCCTCTGCAGCAGCCAGTTGCTCAGCCAGCGCCTGGCCTCCGGTCTCCAGCTCCAGGCAGCGCGCCTCCAGTGCCTCGCACCTGCCGGTGGAAGTGGGAGGGGCAGTCGAGAATCTGGGGCTAGGGCGATGTTGCTTCAAGGTCTCACACGCTGAGGCTCGCTGTCTGATGCATGCAGCACATCCAGCAATTGCCAGCCAGGTTTCCTGGCCAGCCCGCCAGCCCCCAGACCATGGCACGCACCGTGCCTCGGCCTCCTCCAGCTTCTGCCGCTGCACCTGGCCTTCCGACACAAATGCCTGCAGCTCCTGCTGCAGCACCTTGAGCTGCTTCGATGCCTCCTGCATTGGAAAGGATTGGGCAGCGAGGGCAGGGCAGCAAGGCGTGGGTTTGCAAGCGAGGTGCCCTGTCTGCCCGACATGCCAACCACCAAACAGTCAAACTGAAGCACTGCTGGGCCGTTCGGCCTGCTACGGGCATAACCAAGGCAGCATCGCAAGTGCCCACAGCTCAGCCACAGCTGAGCCGCACCTTGAACTGCGCCTCGCGCTGGCGGGCCACCACCAGCTTGCCATCGGCCACAGCCTGCGCTTTTTGCAGCGCCGCCACCTGCTCCTGCAGCTCACTGCGCTGCTGGCTCCACTCCTGCTTCTCGCCCGCCACGGCCGCCAGGCGCTGCTGGGCCTCGGCTGCCGCCTGCTGCGCTTCTGCCAGCTGCTGGCGCATCTCGGCTGCCGCGGCCGCCGCCTCAGCATGCTGATCCTGGGACTTTGCCGCCAGCTGGCGGCTGTCACCCAGGGCAGATTCGGCCAGAGCCAGCCGCTCTTGCACAGCAGCCCGCTGCTGCTCTGCCTCCTGTTGCGCCTGCTGGGCAATGGCAGCCTGCTGCCGGGCGGATGCCAGCTCAGCCTGCAGGCGGCCGCGCTCCTCGTGCAGCTCAGCCTGAGCAGCCTGCAGGGCAGCCACCTGGTCCTTGGCCGCAACCAGGTCCTGCTGCGTGCCCTGCAGCGACCGAACCTGTGCCTCGCTGCTGCGGTGCAGATCTGCAGATGGGCGGAAGGGGTCGATGAACAGTGATGGTAAGTTGGGGCAAGTGCGATGGCAATGCGTCAGTCGTGGTTGAGCGTGGCTGGGCAGCATGTGACCAAGACAGGAGGTGGAACACCACACATGCATTGCTTTCATCTGTGTGCGAGACCCTTGCTCGCCTGCATACTTGGCCTTCAGCGTGTCGAGATCGCTCTGCAGCAGGCGGTTGCGTGCCTGGAGCGCTTGCACCGCATCCACCAGGCCTGCGTGAGAAGTGGGTGCAGCAACATGGATGGGGGATTAGCTGGCACGCAGATGAATGCCAAACTGATGGTCGCTTGTGCGTTTGGTTTGGAGCTCATGCTAATGCCAACCAATCCCCACTGCTCCTTGCAACTACCGCAGCTGACCTGACATGTCGCACATGCCGTCCACCAGGGCCTGGTTTGTCTGGTCCATCGAGGAGCCCAGGACCCGCACAGCCTCGCACTCAGCGTGCAGCGCCTGCAGGCAGGAGGAACACGCGAGACAAATTCAGGACAGGCTTGGTTCAGATCAATGCAATTGCCTGTCTGAACACCTGCCTCCCACGCTTTGCCATGCTCACCCCAGCCCTTTTCCCTACTCATCCTTTCTGGAGCAATCAGAACTACCCACATTGCACCACATCAGCAGCCCACGCACCTTGAGGTTATCCCGCAGGCTCTTGTTCTCAGACTGCAGGTCTGCCAGCTTGCCAGCCAGCTGCTCCCTGTCCGCCGCTGCCGCTGCCAGCCGCTGCGCCGCCTCCGACACCTGGGCGGCAGCAGCGGCGGCATCCTGCTGGGCAGCGACCAGCTGCCGCTGGGTCTCCTGCGCCGCCGCTGCCGCCGTGTCGCGTTGCTGCAGTGCTTGGTGCAGCTCCGCATCCAGCTCAGCACAGCGGGCTTCCGCCTGCCGCGCATGCTGTGCACTGGCGCTCGCTTCCGCCTGCGCCGCGGCCAGCTCACCGCCGGCAGCCGCCAGCTGCTGTTCCAGCGCCTCGTGGCTGTCGGTCAGCCGCTGCAGCTGATCGGCAGCCCCCTCAACGGCAGCATGCGCCACATCTGTCTGCGTGAGCGCCGCATCCAGCTGCCGCCGCAGCTCCGCACAAGTAGCCTCCGCCTCAGCTGCATACCGCTGCCGCTCATCTGCTGACGCCTGTGCTGCTGCTGCTGCTGCCTCGGCATCCCGAACCGCCAGCTGCAGGGCAGCCTTGTCCTCAGTCAGGCGCAGCAGGGCATCGTCCTTCTCAAGACGGGCCAGGGTCTCCTGCAGCGCATCCACCTGTGTGGCAAACGGTGGAGAGGAGAGAAGGTGAGGCACTGCAATGCAATGCTGCAAGAGCACGCTCGGTTAGCACGCCTGCCTGCAGTGGGAGCTGTCATCAGTCAATGCAGTCTGTTCATCAAGCGGGTCTGCAGCACCCTGCTGGAAAGCCCTGCCGCCATTGCAATATACCTGCAGATCCCACCCCACGCACCCGCCCCTGAAGCTCAGCCTTGTCATGAGCCAGCGCCTCTGCCCGCCGGCGCTCCGCCTGAGCCGCCTCACGAGCTGCCATCACCTCCTCTGTGGACTGCTGTGCCAGGGTCGCCAGGCGAGCGACCTGCAGCGTAAGAAACAATTTGGTGCAGCAAAGGCATGGGTGGGATGGAGTCTGGGCTGCAAGGATGACAGCAAGTGTGCAAACAACCGGCACAAGGGCTCAATCACACACACCTGGCCGCCCACCTCCGCCTGGCTCACCTCTGCCGCACGCGACTCGGAGCCCTGCTGCTCGCGGCCCAGCTGCGAGGCCAGCAGCTGGCAGCGCTGCCGCTCCTCTTGCAGGTATGCATTCATCTGCAGAGCAGGTGGGTGCAGGCAGCAAGACGAGCAGACATTTGCTCAGTGTGTGTTTGCCTGAAATCGCTGCAAGGCCCCAGCACAACCCTGGGCCCAAACTCCACTGCAATCAACACTGCCCATGCACCAAGCAGTGGCCCATCGCGCTGGATACTTCTGCCCAACCCCACCTGCTCCAGGTGGCCTGAAATCTGCTCGGCAGCACCCAGCCTGGCCAGCGCTTCCTGAAGCCGGCCCTCCAGCGCAGCCCGCTCCTCAGCCAGCGCAGCCGCCCGCGCCCGCTCGGCCGTAAGCTCCTCACGGGCTGACGTGAAGGCCGCCTCCTGCTGCTGCTGCACCGCCGCCAGCGCGGCGGCCGCCGCCTCCCGCTGCTGCCGGCCGCCAGCAGGCGTGCCGGTGGCCAGCGCCTCCAGCTTGGCTGCCAGGGCCGCCTTCTCCTGGAGCAGGCCCTCAATGCGGGCCCGCCCCTCCTGCAGCTCGCCCAGCAGCGCCGCCAGCTGCTGCGTGTGGGCGGCACCGCCCACAGCGCCGCCGCCGCACGCCAGCAGCTGCGCCTGCAGATGGCACTTCTCCTCCTGCAGGCGTGCCACCCCCTTGCGCTCCTTCTGCAGCTTGTAGTGCAGGATCTTCATGGCATGGTTGGCCTTGAGCAGCATCTCGTTGGACTTCTCGCACTGCAGAGTTAGATCGAAGCGGGAAGCAGCCAGGAGCGGTGAAAACAACCTGGTGCTACAATAGCAACAGCTAGAGGGCGAAACCCGCTGACCCTCATCCAGTGCTGCACTAATCTTGGTTGCCAGGCAGCAATCACCAGGCCAAACCACAAACCAAGCAAGCCGCACCTTGCGGTTGAGCGTCTCCACCTCTGAGCGCAGGTGGCGCTCCTCAACCACCGCAAGCCGGCACTGCTCAGCCAGTGCTGCCTCGCCGCCAGCTGCAGCAGCGTCTGGCTCGCCACGCGCTGGCGTGCGGTGCCGCCGCCCGCGGGCGGCAGAGAGCGGCTGCGGCGTGCCGCTGCCGCTGGCCGCCGCCTGCATGTGCTGCGCCATCTGCTTCTGCTTGCCTTTGAGGTCACGCAGCTCCTGGCTGAGGTCGCGCACCTGCGCCCGCAGCTGCTCACGGTCCTTCTGCAGTGCGCTGGCGCGGGTGAGCGTACGGGCCACCACAGCCGCCTCGGACACTGTAACCTCAGACTCGCCACCAGAGGAAGCGGCATCGTCGTCTGCGGCCGCCGCCCCTGCCTGGGCGGCACTGCTGCCGCCAGCGGCCGACACAAACTGGAAGGAGCCGCTGGCCGGTTGCTGCTGCTGCTCCAGTTGGGGCTGGCTGGGGCTGGAGGAAGCGCGGCCTTCCCACCGGCGGGCGGTGAGCATAGGAGAGGAGAAGACATCAGCATCCTCCCCCTGCCCATCCTTGGCTGCCTCGTCCCCGGCGCTGTGGTAGGCGGTGCCCGGCTGCTGCAGGCTGATGCTGCCAGGCTGCTGCTCTTGAGCCGCCTCCCAACCGCTGCCTGCAAGCAATGGACATGTGCGGCGGCAGCGGTGGCATTAGCGCGCAGAGGCGCATGGGAGGACATGGCAGCAGACATGATGAAGCCACAGATCAGCACGGAGCCCTTTCATGCCAGCTGCATATCTTGGTTGAGCTGCCTCAGCCACATGACGACCCAGTGCGGCAAATGCAGCACCCACCAGCCAGCACCCAGCCCCCAGGCCCTCACCCTCCGGGGTGCCGTAGGCCGCCAGGTTGGTGCGCGCCTCTGCGGCCCACAGCTCACTGCGCATGGCGGCCAACTGCGTGGCGGCATCGCGCCGCGCCTCCTCCGCCTCCAGCCGCGCATAGCCTGCCTCGGCCTGCGCCTCAGACAGGGCCGCCTCCAGCTGGGTGCGCCGGGCCTCGCTGTCGGCCAGTGCGGCATGCAGCTCTGCTGCCTCGGCCTGCGCGGCCGCCAGCTGGCCGTCCCGCATGGCCAGCTGGTCCTTCAGGAAGCGCGCCAGCTGCTGCCCCGCCGTCTCGCTGTGCCGCTGCACCGCGCCGGGGCTCTCGCCAAAGGCCTGTGCCGCCGCCAGCGCCTCCAGTGCAGACGCCAGCTCTGCATCCTTGAGGCGCAGCTCCTGGCGCAGGCACTCCACTTCTTCCCAGGCGGCCACCACATCACTGCTGTGCGCCACGTCTGAGGCCAGGCGCCGTATGAGCAGCGTGTCCACCGGCTGCAGCTGGCCGCTGCTCGTGGCGGGGGGCTCAGCGTCCAGCGGCGAGCCGCCGGCGCCGGCGCTGGCGGGCGGTGCCGCGCCAGGCTGCGCTGCCGCATACAGCTGCGCGAGCTCGGCGCTGCCGCTCGCCTGGCTGCCAGCCGCAGGAGGCGGGCTCTGCGAGTATGGCAGGGGCGGGAAAGCGAGGCGGGTGCTGGGTTGAGCACAGCCGGCGGCAGCCAGCGCCAGGCGGCGGCGACGAGGGAGCCGGCGGGGGCAGTAGCTCAACGCGATCCCACCGGCCGCCCCTCGCACCTCAGCCTCCAGCGCCTGCAGCACGAGGGCTGCGTTGTGCTGCAGCTCCTGCTGCGTGAGCTCGCCAGGGGCCGGGGCGCTGCCTGGCGCCGGCGTGAGCTTTGTGGGTGAGCTCAGTCGGCTCCCAAACGGCTCGGGCGGGCCGGGCGGCGCCTGCCTGGCGCCCAGCGGCGCTCTCATCCTGCCGCCGGCTGTCACGCTGCTGGAAGCATGTAGAAACGTGTCCCGGGGTGCAGCGACGCGGCCGGAAGTGATTGGCGGGCAGTTCGCGCCACTGCATTTGAGTGCGCCGCCAGCCGGGCGGGCGGCAGCTGGGCTGTCGTGATTGTCCGACCCGAGCCCTTGGCTGCTTTGATGCCCTGCCCCAGCAACTCAGTAGGCTCTGCATCGCCAGAGTGCCCATTGAAGCACGCCTGACGGTTCTGTCACATGCAAAGGCACATGCCTCGCCGTGCCAGGCACCGGCAACCGCAGTTCGGATCGCCCGCATCGACGCATTGCGCAGCGCCCCTGCAGCATCCACCGCAGCTGGCCGCCATTCTCCCCACATTGCTGTGGCAGTACAACTGAGCACAATAGCATGTTTGCGGGCTCGCAGAACCAGCTGAAAGCGCTGCCAAGGCCACCTGCAGCGTACTTTGGCAACCGCAGTTTGGATCGCCCGTGGCGAGCATCGTCATGGGGGAACGTCCTTGCAGCACGCACGGGCTGGCCTCCATTCTGACCAGATTGCTGGGGCAGCGCTTCTAAGCACACGAGCACGTCTACAAACCCACCGCACCAGCTGAAAGCGCTGCCTAGGCCACCTCCAGCGCGAATCGGCAACAGCAGTTTGGATCCGCCGCGGCGTGCGGACGCGACGCACCCGGTGCGACGAGCTACTTTCCTGTTCCTCATTATCGCGCTACTATGGGTGACGACAGGCCATCTAAAGCTCAGTGGCTGCACGGCACGCCAGGGGCACTGTCGCATGCCTTGCCAAGCGCAGTGCGACAGCTCGCAGGCGGTGGCCGCAGCGCACCGCCCATCATGCCGCTCGCTGGCAGCTGGGCTCGCAGACTTTTTCCTGGATTCTGATCTCGACAAGCCCAATCTATGCCAGGAGCCTTTGAGCCGGGCGCTGCGGGCCTGTCGCGGCACTTCCGGGTTGTTGCTGGCGGCGCAGTGCTCCTGCTGGCGGTGGGAGGTTTCCTTACCGTTCGCGCCGGCTGGCGCGCTGCGCAACCCAGCCCGGCCGAGGCTGAGCAGAAGCCCTGACGGCAGCATGGCCTCGCGCGAGCAGCAGGCGGGCCTGCAGCCTCCCGCGCAGGCTGAGCAGGCTCCAGAGGCCGCCTGCCAGGTGTGCGGCCAGGCGGCCGCCAAATACTGCTGCCCCCGCTGCGACCGCCGCACGTGCAGCCTCGACTGCGTCAGAGGTGCGGGCGCTGGACGGCTTGCTTGTGGCCTGCAGCTGCGCTCCTCGTAATGGATGAGAATGGTATGTTCTTTGCATGCTGGTCTACGCCAACGCGAATGTCCAATCGTGCATTCAATCACTGCCACAGCGCACAAGGAGGCGACGGGGTGTAGCGGCAAGCGCGACCGCACAGCCTTCGTGGGCAGGGCCGCCTTTGACGAGCGCACCTTCCTGAGTGACTACCGTTTCCTGGAAGAGGTGGGTGGACGGTGTGGGTTGGGTTTGTGTGTGCCACGATTGTGTGGCAGCCGCATGGTTTGTGGTTGCGTGGCGTGAACGCCTCTGCTGACGTCATGTGGCAGCAGCAGCAGACCCGGCATGCATTCAGTGTAGGCATGTCGAGTGCCCCCTAAGTTGCCAGCATGTAGCTTTCTGTGTCCCAAACCCGGCGGCAGTTCAAGCTGGCGGACGATGTGGCCAAGCGCAGCAAGCCGCCTCCTGCTGTGCTGAAAATGCAACTGCACATCGCGCTCTGTTCCTGGCTGTAGGTCAAGCTAGCGGACGATGTGGCCAAGCGTAGCAAGCCGCCCGCCCCCAAAGTGGAGCTGCCGCAGTTCCTGCAGACCCTACAGTACCAGGCCCGGCGGTAAGCAGTGACAGGTGTGCTGTAGCTCCTGCTGGCCCTGCAGTGCCAGGCCCGTAGGCGAGCATGAAAGCGGCGATCAGCAGTGTGCCTCTGCTGCTTGCTGAAGTGCCAGGAAAGGCCCAGCCGCAGGCCAGTGAAACACCCACCTGGGCTTCAGTCCCAAGCCAAACCTGGCTGCTTGCTTGTCTGGATGCGTGCAGGCGGGGTGTGCAGCTGCACATCCTGAGCCCTGGCATGGAGAAGCGGCGCACCAACAGCACGCGGTGAGGCTGAGCTGCAGGCTGCCTCGTCCTGGGGGGGTCGGAGGGAGTGTGGCGCTGCTGCCCAACCTGCTTGCACCCAACAGCCGGCCCCTGCCCTCGGCAAGTACAAATCATGCCACACCCCTGCAGTCTGCTCTGACCGGGCCTCCCACACTGCTCCATGTTTTCATTTCCAGGTACGACGGCCGCATGCAGACGCTCTACTGGCATGTCGAGTGGAGCTTCCCTGCCGCCGGCTGCAAAGCCACGGATATAAAGTGAGCTGGCCGGACAGCACATTGGGCAGGGCGAGCGAGTCGGCGCTGCAAGACAACTACGCTGCAGCAGTCCTGTAGAGAAACTTGCAAGCACATGGTGGTGCCGCCCACCTTCCTGCCCCGCAGGCTGCGCGGAAACATGCCCACTGTTGCACCACCCAGCCGGCTTCGTTGTACATGATCCCAGTTTGCCCTCCCATCCCGCAGGGTGCATAAGAACCCGCCCACTGTTTGACAGTGTAATTCACCACGCACACACCCCGCTTCATTCTGCAGTTTGTGCAAATACCGCCCTGCCCTCGTTTGTTCGCAGGGTGCACGAGAACACGCCGATTGCACAGCTGCTGGCGGGGCACCTGGCGCTGCAGCCGGGCGCAGCTGCCAAGCACCACGCGCTGCGGGAGCACCGGGAGGCTGGCCAGGAGCGGCTGACGGTCCTGCTGCGCAAGGAGCGCACGCCGGTGAGCACAGGGTGGGCCTCCTGCTGGCTTGTCTTGTATGCTTGCAGCTGGGCATGCTGGCTGTACTGCTGCGCAAGGAGCGCACGCCGGTGAGAATTAGGCTGCTCTGGGCTGTTTGCAAAGTGGCAGCGTAGCTTCCCGTGCACGTAGCCGGTCTGGCCTGCCCGGCGTGTTTCGGTGTGATCCAGCTGCCATGCAATGTAGGGCGGACGTCCTTCTGCCCCACGCTTTTGCAGGCCAACGCAGCAGAGTACTACGAGATCGATGCGGCTCGCCCGCTGCGCCAGCAGCTGGCTGGCAAGGTGCGCTCACGCTCCTGCTCACTGGCGCTGGCACTCCTCCTGTTGATGGGGGTTCCAGCGGGATGTGAGGGGCTTTTCAGTGCCTCTTGTTTGCAAGGTGGCTTTGGATCCCATAGGTCCTTTTAGAGGCACGCTGCGCTCACTAAACGACGGTCGCCTCACATGCTGCACGTTTGTTTTCCTACATCGCACCCTGCCTCGCAGGTGCTGGTGGAGTTCCCCACATTCCTTGTGCTGCTGCCGCACGAGCGCGAAGAGTATATCATAATTTCGGCAGCAGCGGCAGCAGCAGCAGGGGCAGCCGCAACCAATGGGGCTGCGGCGGCGGCAGCAGGGCCGGATGCCGGGGCGGCGGCAGGTGAAGGAAAGGCACCTGAGCCGACTGCGGCAGGGCAGGGCGCTGCACCAGAGGCAGGGGCTGCGCAGAGTGCAGAGGGAGATGCTGCAGCGGCAGTTGAGGCAGCATGCGAAGCAGCGGCAGGGGCCAGCGCCCCAGCAGCTGCTGGAGACACAGAGGCAGCGGGAACAGGCCCCGGGCTGGCGGCAGTGCTGGCGGCGGCGGCGGCGGATGCAGCCAGGCTGCAGGCGGCGGCAGGCGGCGCAGCTGGGACCTGAAGGTTGGTGCACTGAATGCCGATCTTTGAGCCTTTTGTCTGTACCCTTTTGATTACTTTCCAACACCAGCCTGTGCTTCACATGTCAAATGCCAACAAATCAGAGAAATAAACAGACTGCTGATAACGACTGTGTGCAGATCAAATAGCAGGGTGAAGGGCTGGGCTTACGGCAGCAGCCAATACATCATGTGCTAGCAGGGTCACTTGACACACTCACGGCAGCCTGCACTGTAAGTGTGCAGCCGCACTGGGCAGCGGGATGGGCCGCAATCTCTACAGGCCCACAAGCTCCGCAGAAACGTCCCACAACCGCAGGGGAGGGCTCGGTTTTGTGCAACTGTGGTAATGGCCCGCATCAGAGCGTTAGAGGCCCACAAGCTCTGCAGAAACGTCCCACAGCTGGCGCGCCACGTCAGCGTTGTACGACTCGCTCGAGCTGGACACCGGCTTGCACCTGCATGTGAGGTTGGAAGAGGCGACCCTGCATGCCATGTCAGCAGTGTACGACTCGCTCGAACTGGACACCGGCTTGCACCTGGACGGGAGTGAATCCAACAAGATGTGGCTAACGGTTGCCACGGCTGATGATGATGTGAGCCATGCGAGGCGCCAGGTAGCATTCCGTACAGCGGCACACAAGCACAGCTGTTGAAGCAGCAGCGGTCAATTGGACCGCGGGCGACAAGTTGGCAAGCATCCGCACATGCATGCAATGGGGTCTGTGTACTCAAAGCTCCGTTGCGGAAATGCAGACTGTAAATCCGAAAATGGCAAGTGTGCGAGCAAGAGGTGCTTACTTGTCATAGTATTTGCCGCTCACGGCCGCAACGTCCGGGGAGGATGCCAGGTAGATGCTGGTCTGCGGAGGGGGGCAAAGGTTGCGAACAACAGTGCGCAGTCAGACGGGCATGCAAGGGCCGGGAGCAGACGGTACAACGCGCGTGCACACCACTAGCACAGGTGGCCGTTGCATCAGGGTATTTGCCCTTCAAGCCGGTACGAGCGGCAATGCTTGAGCAGCTGGCCAGGCAACGTAGGATCGTGCTGAGAGCTCACCTGCGCGCCCTGCTCAGGTGTCAGCGCAAACGCTTTGCTGAGCTCCAGCAGCGGCGCCTGCCACCAGGCCGTCTGCTTTCAGGGAGGGGGGGTAGGCAGAGGAGTGCAGGGAGATGAGGTTGTCGCAATGCGGCTGGATCTGAGGGGTCACGTGGCCTGTCCAGGCCAGGCCAGGCCGCAATGCAACCAGGTGTGTGCTTGCAACCACAGAGTACACAAGGCTTGCCTGCTCGGGCAGCAGGTAGCGAGCGAGCTCTGTGTTGACGACACCAGGGTGCAGCGTGTTGGCTGCGGGGGTAGGCATGGGAGTGCAGGCGCAAGCAGGTGCAAAAGGTGAGGTGAAGGCAGCAGGTCGCAGAGCTTGCCAAGGCAGGAGCTCATCCGTGCGCTGGCCATGAGGCAATTCACCACAGCAGGCATGCAGCAGCTCAGCAGCGGCGCACCCGTGCAGTTGGCAGCCAGCGGCACGCGGCGCTCCAGCTCATACGTGAACAGCACATTGGCCAGCTTGCTCTGGCCATAGGCTTTCCAGGGGTTGTACTGCCGCCGCGACTGCGACATTTAGAAAAGCATGGGCGGCATGTTGCAAGATCAGACTTGGGCAGCTGGGTTGCATGTTGCGGTGCTGAGTGCAACACCGCAGTGATTGATTACTGCAGGGCATCCGCACCACAGGAGGGCTGCCTTGTAAGCATGCGCGCTTTGAGATGTGCTGGAACAGCATGCCTAAGCCCAGTGACCCACCTGCAGGTCATCGAAATCCATGTGCCCAAAGAAGTGGGCTGCCGAGGACACATTGACAATGCGGCTGGGCCGGTCGGGCGAGCTGCGCATGTCATGGGCGGCCGCATTTGGGGCAGGGCAGCTCAGCAGCGACAGCGGCAGGCGATGCCAAAGTGGACAGGCGTGCATAGCTAAATGAGCAGTCACCCCGAAGGTCAACAGACCGCACAGCAAGTTGGGCAGGTCGGCCACCTCTCTGCTGGGCAACACACAAAGTTACCAACAAGGCCCACCTCAGCAGCGGCAGCAGCATGTTGGTGAGCAGGAAGTGGCCCAGGTGGTTCACGCCCAGCTGGTACTCGAAGCCGTCCCGCGTCTCCATCTGGGGGCACGCCATCACGCCTGCATGTGTGCAGATTGCAGCAGATGTCCGCGATTAAGCTGTGAGACGGGATCAGCTTGCAAATCTGCTGTACACCAACACCAACACGCCTGAAAACAACAACTTGGGCAGTCAGCAGTTGAGCACATGAACCATCTGGCATGGTCGGATCAGCATCTCAAACGTTTGCCACACTGCCAGAAAGGCTCACCCGCATTGTTCACCAGCACATCCAGCGGCAGGCCGAAGTCCTGGGCGCGCTGCGCCCATGCCCGCACGCTGGCCAGGTCTGCGAGGTCAAACACAGCCACCTCCACGCCACGAGCATCCGGCACCAGGTCCCTGCACAGCAGGCAAGCGGACGGTTGAGTGTCAGCGGAAGCAAATCACACATGGCAGGGTCAGCAAGGTCACACACAGCCACCTCCACGCAGCGAGCTTCCGGCACCTGGTCCCTGCAGCGTGGATGGATAATAAGACAGCAGGGCAAGCGGGGCAGTTGGGTTGACAATATCACACCTGAGCTCGCACATACATGCTGCAAGGGCATCTGCGACAAACATGCCAAATGCAAAGCAGCAGGGTGCCGGCCGCCCGTCCAACAGGCGCATGCCAGCAGCGGCAGCTGCACGCGCACTTGAGGCGGGCGCGCGCCGCCTCCGCTTTGTCCTTGTTGCGGCAGCCCAGCACCACATAGTAGCCGCGCTGCAGCAGCGCCTTAGCGGTTTCAAAACCAATGCCTGCAGCGGCGCACGGTGTTGCAGAAAGGCGGTTACTGCATGGAGGATGTGGCAGCTGGAGCTGCCCAGCAGCAACAACCTGCAAGCTGCTAAATTGCCCGTCCAATCAGTCGCTTGCAAGGACAGTGCTGATTCACCTGTGTTGCCGCCGGTGATGAGAGCGACTTGGTAGTCGCGCCCGGCACCGCCGCCGGCGCCTGGCGGCGGCCCGCCCGCGGGTCCAGCGCTGCAGCGCAGCTGCTGAACTCGTCGCTGACGAGTCACAAATCCCGTGCCATGGCTGGATGGCGCGGCAGAAGGCTGAACTTGCCGCGCCGCGCTGGGGCGAGCCGCTGCCGCAGCGGCTGCCGAGCGCACAGCCTTCATTGTTGAGAGAGGAAGGCCCCAGATCCGTTATGAGGTGAATGCGGGGCTGATGTGGCTGCCTAGCGGCCCACGCGCTTTGCCCCGCTCTGCTGGCGGTGGCGTCGCTACCGCGACGGGAAGTGCTCCACGTGTACGCTGTTTGTGTGAGGCAAAAAACGTGATGGGTGCTCTTTTTGAACAACAAAAGCCTCTCAGCAAGTGAGCTTGCAGCCCTCCCTGGTGGCTGTCGTCATGTCCGTCGCCGACACCGCCAAAATGCAAGGCGGGGCATCGCTCGCTGTTGCTACTGCGCCTGGTTGCTGATTGGCATCGCAAGGGATCAGTATGGTGTGATATTGTCGCAGCTCGACCAGCTTGTACTAAAAGAATCATCGCCAAATGCAGCACCACCGTGCGTCGCACCGCCCGGGCGGTGCGACGGGCAAGCTGACGTGGCGGGCGGCGCCGCGCAAGAGCGGGCCTCTTGTCGAGCGACCTCCGTGCTGCTGCGGCCGTCTGATCAATTTGTGTGCCATCCCTGACGCTGCAGCAAGGAGAGCTTGTCGCAGAGCTGCCGCATTCCGCCATGTCCCGCAACTTCCGGCGAGCCGCCCCACTGCAAGCAGCAGTAGCGGCGCTCCTGCTGGTCTCGCTGCAGCCGTTTGCCAGCTGCGCCGAAGTCCGGGCCAGCAGCAGCCCACCCGGCGGCCTGCAACCCAGCGAGACGCCGCAGTTCATCCTCTGGTCGTGAGTTAGGCGTCCAGATCCGAGGCGTTTTGAGGCCGCCGGAGCGGCGCAGACACTACCGCTGCTGCCGCCGCGCTACGGGTCGGTTGCGCAGCTGCCGTCAGCTGTGAGCAGCTCACCTCCACCCTGCTGCATCCAGATTCGACGACGAAGTAAACAAGGAAAGCACAGACCTGGTGCTCAAGGTTTCAGAGCAGCGGCGCAACCCCAACGGCTGCAAGGTCCCGGTCACTTGGTGAGAGTGGCTTGCCGCCCAGCTGAGCCGCCTGTCCCGGAAGCAGCCCAGGCTCAGCACCGCCCGGCACACAGCTGTGCAGCATCCGTGCCAGGCCGATCACAAGACGCCTGCACACCTCTCTCGCACTCACCATGGCATGTGACACTGCTGCCATCGCCTGCCCTTCCTGCCACCAGGTTTGCATGCACGAGCGTGTTTTGTGACTTCCAGTGCGACTTTGCAAAGAAGCTGCACGACGCGGGCCATGAGATTGGCGTGCACACCCGCACGCACGCAGGTAGGGTGCTGGCGCAGAGCGGAGCCCAAAGAACAAGCACAGTAGTCTGGCGACAGCAGCAGTTTTGCCACGGTCAAAGCACGAGCTGCCCGACAGTGGGCGCCTGTGCTGTGCTCCTCCGTCTGCCCGTTAATCTTGCTCCACCGCCTTGCTCAAACTGCTTTGCTGCAGGCCTGCGCTTCATTTATGACCGCAAAACGGTGGAGGACGAGATTCTGGGCTCGCGCACTGATGCCCTGGCCTGCGGGCTGCCCGAGGGATCGGTGCAGGGCTTCCGCACACCCTACCTGGCCACCTCCCCCACCGTGCGGGAGGTGCTGTCAAAGGGCGGCTTCCGGTGAGCGGCTGCAATGGTTGCTTGTAGGTCCTGCCGAGGCTTGGAGTTTGGCACTTGTAGCACTGCAGAGCTTGCCGTGCGTCTGTGCAGGCTGTTGTCCGTCTGCACGTGCTCTGTCTGAGTGCCTAACTGTTCCACTCTTCCTGCAGGTAAGGCAGGAGGATCGGCCTGAAACGGTCCGCCCCCTTGCTGCATGTGCAATTACCGGTTTGCAGCCCTCGCTCCGCTCCTGCTGCAGGTACGACAGCAGCATTGGCGTCAAGGGCGGCAAGGACAAGCTGTGGCCCGCCACGCTGGAGAAGGGCGTGGTGAGCAAAGGGGATTGGTTTAGTGTAGGTAGAACGGATTGGGACGATGCCTGCTGTGGGTGCAGCGCATCCCATGCCTGCTGTGCGGCCAGCGCTGCACCTCACATGCCGAGTGGTTGCCCCATGGCGGCCGTTCAGCTCACTTGCTCCACCTCTTCCCTATGCAGCCATACAACTGCGAGCTTGGCGGCGGCAGCGAGTGCTTGCCTGATGAAAGCTACCCTGGATTCTGGTGAGGCTAACAACATATGCGTCGTCTGCATTGTATTGGGGACCGCTGTTGCCAGCTGGGTTGGCCCGCTTTGTGCAGCAGGGAGCTGCGGCGACCCGGTGTGTGCCTGCCTGCCTTTCATGCTTCGTCCCTTCACGCCGCCCGCACTGCTCCTCGCCCTGTACCAGGGAGGTGCCACTCTACACCACTGTGGAGCACGAAAACCTCATGGATTACTGCACCGTGGAAGGGGACGGCAGCAAGGTGGCCGGGTGCAGCGCGTTTGAGGTGCTGAAGAAGAGCCTGGACGAGGTGCGCTGCTGTGCACGCTGTGCATGTTGGGGAATGCATGTGTGCTGTGCATGCTGCGCTGCTGGTGCGGAGCCAACGACGTCGTGCTGCGACTCCAGCTCCATGCTGCAAGTCATTAGAGGCCAGCGGTGCTTGCGGGACTTGCTCAGTGGTAAGCACACATGCCAATGGTAGGGGCCACCCGAAACCGCTTTCCTGCTGCCCTGGGGTTGCCGCTTGCGTGCAGGCATATGACTCCAACCGTGGCCCGGTCACTGTGGGAACTCACAAGGCATATATGCGGGACAGGTGTGCACGAGGTGGTGGCGCGCAGTTGCTTGTGCTGCTGTACGGGACATGTCCCTGCTGCCGATTCCTCTTGCACAGCTGCCGGAGGCTGCTGCCCCCGCCCCTGATGCTTTGGGAGGAGCATGCACAGTTGTTAATCCCCCGCTGCAGGTGACATCTGTGCTTCCCCAGGCAGGTTGCTGACGGATGGATGTGTCACCGCACCGCCCTCCTGCCTCCTCCCTCTGCTCTGCTGCAGCGGGTTTTCCGCTGATGTGGGCCATGCCCCGGGTGATGCTCTGGTCTCGCGCGGCAAGTGCGGATGTCTCACTGCACCGCCCCCCTGCTTCCTGCCTCCTCCCTCTGCAGCGAGTTCTCTGCCGATGTGGGCAAGTTCCTCGATTACGCTCTGTCCAAGCCCGACGTTTGGGTGGTGACCCACCAGCAGCTGCTGGACTGGATGGAGGCTCCTGTGCCCGCCAGCCAGATGAAGTCCTTCATGGCCCAGTATGAATGCGCCACCTGAGCTCAGCATGGCCAGCATTTTGCTATAGCCAGCAGACACTGCACACTGCAAATTGTGTTATGTCACCCCACCGCAGCCAGTAATAACCAGTTGCTTGGTTTTCCTTCATGAGCGACCATTTTCGCGTGTGCCTGGTTTTCGTTGAACTGAACCCATCACTGCCCTGCTCCCTTTGCACTGCCGCCTGTTCCACCCGTAGCCTTTCCTGACACTACTGACTGGACCTGCAACTGGTCTTTCACACAAACATATAAAAATGCTGTTTGCACCCACGGCATGGCAACATGAATCCAGGAAATTGCATAGGGCACGGTGGAACGGGCCAGGGCGCCGCTGCCGCCGCGTCACGTGCGCTGTGCCCGCTCCTGCCCCACCTAGCGGGGCAAGCGGCAAACCCGCGATGATTTACCAATCGAAGCTCAACACTCAACTTTTCAGGCCTGTCAGCAGCGTGCCGGAGCGCCGCCTGAGAGCAGCCAAGGTGCGCCCTGGCGGCCGCGGACCAGCCCCTGCTTTCTGACGCCTTGGATCACATCTCGATATAGGAGAGATGCAATTAGTGCGCTCGGAGCCCTAAAGTACCGCTGCCGCCTCGGCCGCTGCCACTGCCACCGACGCTGCTGCGCAGAACGTGGGCCGAGCATGCCATCGCCGTCGGACTTTCGCAAGGCGTTCGGGCTGGGAGTGGATCAGCTTCTGGGAGCGCAGTGGCGCATCACCAGCAGCAGCTTTGGGCATGACGTAAAGGTGGGTTGGGTGGGTGAGCGCGGTTTGGGCAGAGGCTTGGCTGCTGGTCTGGCCTGCCCTGCTGCTCTTCCATCCCCCGTGCCCACCCCACAGGAACTACTCTTGCATGAACTCCGCCTGAATCTTTCAGGAGCAAAACGAGCGGTATAAGTTTCCGGCCTCTCTAGAAGTGGAGTGGGCAAAAGAGCCGGGCAGCGGCAGTGGCAGCGTCAGCAGCAAGCGCAGCGGCGGCAAGCGCTGCGGCGACCGGCAGCAGGAGTTGGAGGTAAAGTGGTCCAAGCAGACGGGCGAGCGCCGTCTTGTGTACTCGGCTTATGGGGTGAGGGAACCAAGCACGCATGGGGGTCTGCAAGCAAGCAGTTGGAGTGCTTGCTGCGGCCAGCGTGGAAGCAACAGCGCAACCAAGCGTTGGGCTGCGGCAGGTGTGGCGGTTTGGAGGGATGCACTTCCAGCGGCTGGCCTTCACACGGGCACAGTCACAGACACCCAACCCGCCCTTCCTTCAATCCAGAGTCCCTATGAGTGCTTCTTTGTCAAGGCGCCCAAAGTGACACCTCTGGATGAGGCAGGCGCCAGCTTCAAGGCAAGCCGAGGGAGTGCTGTTAGTGCTGCCCGGCAGGATGCAGGACCCCTTGTGTGCATTGGTCTTGTCCCTCCGGAACCGTCGATGAATGATGTCGAACAACCATTGTGACCCGCCAAACCTCCCCCCCTGCCCTCTGAAAGATCACTGCACTGGGGCGGGCGGTGCGCCGCCGGGACATCCCCACTTTGAAGGAGGCCCGGGCGGCGGAGCGGCAGGCGGCTGGCGGCGCGGCGGAAGTCAGCAAGGAGGGTGCGTGTTGCATGGCGTCTAGAAGAACCGCAGGCAGCAGGCACCGGTGGCAGAGTGGGCGGCACCTGCTTGCTGTCCTTGACACTGCACTGCTGTGTGCGCTGAGGCTGCTTTGCCGGGACTGTTTTGCCACTGATCAAGCAGTAGCATCCAATGCTACTGCTCCTGCAGACGAGCAAGCTTACCTGGCCGGCTGCCGCGTCATCAAGTCGCGATTCGGCACCAGCAAGTGCGGCGTCTGCAGGCAGACCATCGATCCAGGTGGGTGGCAGGGCCGGTGGGAATGGCTACATTAAACTCTGAGCCTGGCTTGGAAGCAAGCTGCAAAAGAAGGCGCTGCGTGTGCAGGCAGGCAATTGAAATTGGGTGAAGGAATAGCTAATGAGTTGGCAACAGAGGCAGCTGTCTTTCTTCGCTTGTACTTGCAGGTGTCAAGATTGCCAAGAGCAAGGGCGATTCGGGACGCGGCGGCTGGGCGCACGCCACCTGCTTGGTGCAACAGATAAAATCTGGCGGCGGCAGCGGCGGCGGCGAGAAGTGTGGCGAGAAGAAAGAGCTTGCGGAGAGCAGCAGCAAAGAGGCAGAGAGTGGGGAGGAGGCACCGCCGTCCAAGCGCAGGAGGCAGGCGCCCCCGGCTGCTCGCAAGGGCGGCCGCAGCGGCGGCAGCGGCAAGAGCGGGCAGGGCAGCAAGGCGGCTGCAGGCGTGGGCAGCAAGCGCAGCAAGGAGAGCAAGGGTGCTAGTGGCAAAGCTGGCGGGGCAGGTGGGACGGCCGCCAAGCGGCAGCGGGGAAGCAGCCAGCACGAGGAGTGAGGCCCCAAGGTGGAGCAGACAGCACAGCATATCACTCCCTCTGATTCGAGTTGCTCGCATCCTGCTGCGTTGCACCATTCATGCACAGCCGAACAGCATGCCATGCGGTTGTAAGTGTGTATGCGGCAGGCACTGAGTGCGTGGTTTCGTTGCTGCAAACGATGGGCACACAGCCCGCCAGGCAAGACAGCTGCGGCTGGTTTTTGTTGAGCGCACTGCCTGCGGCGCTGTGCATGAGCACGGAGCAGGGTGTAGGCGCCGCCGCAGCGGCAGCAGGCCCGCCAGTCGTTTGCGGTAGAAGTCCTGTGGCTCGGCACTGGATTGTAATGCCTGAACAGACAAGCATGGTGGCCTGTGGAATCTGCGTTGCATCGGCCATTGGCCGCGCTGCCGCCCGGCTGGCGCAGGCGGCGGCGGGCCAAAATGCGGGTGGCTGCGCAGCCTCAGGGGCTCGGCTGCATCTCAGATTGAGCTGCTTAACCTGCCAAGCGCGCTTAGGCTTTGGCTGGCCGCTTGCCCGCTGCGAAGGCGGCTGCACCTGCTGCTAGGGACGCAGGTGAGGCTTGATCGATACTTCGGAGGCTCCGAGAGCGACGATCCACAAGCGCACACAGCGCGGCAAGCCTTGCTGCAGCCTGCTGGCGGCCTCGCCGCCGCCGCCTCTTGGTTGGCACCGCTCGTCGCTTCTTCCTTGGACGCCGCATTCTGCGCAGCAAATGTCAACCAGAAATCTCAAAACCGCATGCAGCACTGCCTGAAGCTCCTGCACACGAAGCCGCGGTCTCCCATTGCTCACACTTCCTGCTGAGGCCTGCCTGGCAGGTGTGTGCGGGGTGCCTGCATGCCAATGGCATGTGGCACTCATGCCGCTCATGAGTGGTCACCAGCCTCCCGCTCCAGCCATGGGCGCGCCACAGCTCCCATCCTGCTCAATTGCCCACATGTCCCACTCTAATAGCTGTCCTCCTGACCCGGCGCTCTGCTCCTGCGCCTGCATGCAGGATGGATGTCATGGCCGACCCGCATGCATTGGGGCGGCTGTATGCTGCAGTTCGATATGGCGACGTCGCAGAGCTGGATGCTTTGCTGAGGGCAGGGGTGGACGTTAATGCCCGGTTCGGGTTCGGCGTTGACGGCGGAACAGCACTGCACGAGGCCTGCCGCGTTGGGCAGCCTGCATGCGTGCGGCTGCTCCTTGCTGCGGGAGCAGATCACAGCATCAGGGGGCGGCAAGGCGTTACTCCGCTGTACCTGGCCACCAACTTTGGCACAGCCAGGCACACCGAGTGTGTGGCAGCCCTGCTGCACGCGGGCGCCGACATCTGTGCTGCTACTCACAACACCGGATTGACCCCATTGATCACCGCTGCTTCGTTTGCCAGACTAGAGACAGTGCGGCTGCTGTGCGAGGCGGCCCATGCGCAGGTGGGCACGAGGGCACAGTTCTTATCAGTGCATTGGCTGCTGCTGGTGCCTTGCACAGACTGGTGTTACAGTGCAGATGCAGCGCCTTGTGCTCATGATTGGGAGCATTGAATGCAAGGAGATCTTGCCAAACTGCAGGGGTGCCTTGCAGCAGGCGCCCAGCCTGGCTCCAGCCAGCAATCCCGCTGGCTAGCAACTGCCCTGTGGAATGCTCTTATCTACCGGCGCATGGAGAATGCCCACTACTTGCTTTCAAAGGGACCCTGGGCACCGCAGCACGTTGGCGAGGTGCTTGCCAAACTGATTGCCGCTGGCGATGCGGCGCTTCCACTCTACCCAGCCCTGGTGGCCCAAACTCAACTCGCACCCGAGCACTGGGCACGGGTGCCCCTTGCCTGCCCCGGCCTGGGCGCCGCGCTGCCAGCGGGTTTGCGGTCCCCAAGCTCAAGCATGGAGGCAGTGCTGCTGGTGCGCCGCATGCCGGACAACGAACGCCGCTACCTGCGCACGCTGGCGCTGTGCTTGGGAGTGGCGCAGCGCCGGGGGAAGCTGCCGCCCTTGCCCGCGGCCATCACCGATCGCCTGCTGGCCGACTGTGTGGCACATTATGCAGCACCGCCCGCGGCGCCGCCTGAGCAGCAGCGTGTGTGGCAGCTGCGGCGACTGCAGGCATGTGCACGGACGGTTATTCCGCACAAGCTGGGGCTGCTGGCGGCAGCACTGGTGGCAGTGTTGGCTGCAGCAGTCGCCCTGCTGCTGGCTGCTTGGACATGATTGCACGATGACAATGCACCAGGGTGGCCTATGCATTTTGTAAAGCGCATTGAGCATGATTTCCGTATGTGCTGCAGCTGTGTGCTGGAGGAGTTTTGGCTGCAAAGCTGCGTTCTTGTGCAAAGGCATTAAGCCTGACCCTGCCAGCCAGGAGGATTGCATTGCGCAAGAACTGCGGGTGCAGCTGCTGCGGGGCCGGCGGCGAGGGCAGCAGGCTCGAGGGGAGACAAGCATGTCACGCCGACTAAAATGCATGGTTGAGCTGTCTCCGGTCTCAGCATCGGCAAACGTGCCGGAGCAGCATGACGTTCGCCCCACGCATGCTCGAAGCGAGGGCAGCGGCTCTGCCGCGGCATGCCGCACCGCGCAGCGGCGCCGGGCCAGTGTGAGCGCCATTCCGTGCAACCTCGCGGTCTTAACTGAAGCGCTCCCTGCTCCGGTACTCCCTGATCAGTGCGCTCCGCGGTATCAGGGCGCTTGCCTCGCGTGGAGCTCGAGGGGGCCGCACCTGCTGCGAGTGGCTCAGGTGCAGCTGGATCAGCAGCGCAGCAGCTCAGACGGGCGAGCCGCCAGCCGCTGCTGCCGCCAGCCGCTGCTGCCGCCGCCGGCCCGGTTGCCGTTGCCGCCTCGTGGCCTGCCTTGGGCTCCACGATTGAGGCACCAACGTCAGTAACGACTTCCCCCCTGCCTGCAGCACTGCGTCCACCCAGTGAGCTTGGGGCCTCCGGCCTCGCTGTGCATAAGCAGTCTGCTGAGGCTTGCCTGGCAGGTGCGTGCAAAGTTGTAGCTCAGCAGCCCCTGCGGCTATTGCTCTCCGCACCTACAATCCGCGTTCGCACTCACACCCGTTGTACCTGCGTTGCCGCAGAGTTGAGATGGCTGACTGGGAGGCACAAAGGCAAGAGGGACAGCTGATCTTGGCAGCTAAGTGCGGCGATGCTGCACACCTGAACGAACTGCTTCAAGCAGGGGTAGATGCCAATGCCCGAGCGACGCCCCGGTCAGATACAGCCCTCTGCGAGGCCTGCAGTGCTGGGCACCCTGAATGCGTGGAGCTGCTCCTTGCCGCGGGGGCAGACCACAGCCTGACCCGCAAAGAGAGCAGTCATACTGCGCTGCACCTGGCCGCCTGGAATTTCAACAGAATCTCGGCAGCCAGGCGCGCAGCATGTGTGGCAGCCCTGCTGCGAGCAGGTGCCGATCCTTTTGCCGTCGGCCATTACGGGACCCCGCTGCATGCGGCCGTTCATGAGGGAAACCTTGAGGCGGTGCGGCTGATGTGCGAGGCGGCCTATGCGTGGGTGAGCGAGTATGTGACGCGTTTTGATGAGTTTTAGGACGTTGTGATTGGCTGGCTTTGATGCACGTGCTGGGCAGCATAACACTGACTCTTGCGATGCTGACCCGCCTTGCTTGCAGGAGTGCCATGGTTCATGCGAGAGGCTTCAGTATGCATACATAGCGAGGGATGCCCAAGGCAGCAGCCCTCTGAGAGCGGCCCTGAGGCTCCAGCACAAGGAGATTGCACATTACATGGTGGCAGAGGCGCCGTGGTCGCCGCGCCACGCTGGTAGCGTGCTGGCTGTACTGAGCGCTGAGGGCGATTTGGCGCGGTCACTCTACCCCGCCCTTGTGGCCCGCTGCCCTCTGACGCCTGAGCAGTGGGCGCAGGTGCCCGTTGCCTGTCCCTGCCTGGGCACTGCCCTGCCAGCGGTGCTGCGGCGGTCGGAGGCGGAGGCAGCCCTGCTGGTGCGCCACCTGCCCTCTCGCGAGCAGCAGTGCTTGCGCACGCTCGCCCTGTCTTTAGGAGCGGCGCAGCGCCGTGGGCAGCTGCCCTCATTGCCCCTCCCCATCGTCAATGGCCTGCTAGCCGAAGGTACGGCTCACTATGCAGTTGTGTGGCCTAACCAGCAGCATGCGCAGCAGTCACGGCAGCGGCTGCAGCGGCAAGCACGCCACCAGGAGCAGCAGCAGCAGCAGCAGCAGCAGACAGCGCAGCACCAGAAGCAAGGAAGGGGGCAGCAGCAACAGCAGCGGCCGCAGCAACTGGGCGGGCTGCAGATGTTTGGCTTGCTGCTGGGTGCGCCGCTGGCAGCAATGGCAGCAAGTGTCCTGTTGCTGCGTGTGTTGAAAGGACCAGCAGTGGAAGCGAGGCGGCGCGAGGCTGCCAAGTCCAGAAAGCTGTCCCGCCCGGATGGTCTTGCTTAAGTGTTTGCACCACAAGCAAAGTACCGCATCCTTTGTATTCGTTTGTTTATTGATTCGTGTCCCATGCAGAGTGTAACCTCACTGAAGATGGGCTCATTAGCACAGACGTATGCTTGACGAGGCTTTGGCTGCAAGGCTGTATGGGCACGCTGCAAGCTCCGCAGTGTCACTTGGCAGGCTCGACCCCACTTTGGCAACGCCAAGGCAATCCGCAAACTGCAGACCCACTTGATTCCCGCCAGTCACCTGGCGCCTTGCAGCCTGTCCTAGCTACCAAGACGGCATGTTTCAAGTGCTGGTGCAGAGTTTACAATGCCAAGGGAAGCTGGTTTGCAGGATTGAGTGTGTACAAAGAGCAAGGCAGCACATCACTGGGGGACATGGGGCAGCCAAGCAAGATCACCAGCTGCGGCCAGGGCTGCAACATCACTAGTGCCTCAAGCAGCAGCAAGAACAGCCTGTAGTCTACTGCCAGCCCAGCAGCTCCAGCGCCTGCTGATGCGCCTGTGCATCGCCTGCAGCCAACACCTCGCCGCTGCATGCCGTGACATCGCCCTGCAGCAGGGGTGCAGCGCACATGGATGAGCGGCATGGCAGCCCTGCGTTGGTGCATCTGGTTTGCAAGCTGCATCCAAAAGGCTGTGCACACTGCATCAGAAGTTGGAACTCAAGCCTGGCGGCAGTGTAAACCAAGAGCACAAGCACTGCTGAGAATGCGCCAGCCTGGGCTGCTCCTTGCCACTTGCCTGGCTGCCCGCCGGCCAGCGCAGCGGCTGCCCCCGCCAGTCTGTCACCTTGCCGCCTGCGCCCTCAATAATCGGCACCTGCGGCGGAGGCAGGAGCAATGGACAGGAGAGTGAGGTCAAAAGGCAGGGGCAGGAGGTAAAGCTAGCGAGATTCGTATGACATTCTCGAGCCCCTGCGTGCGACCAACATGAGTGACCGGCGCCACGCAATCAGCAACAGCACATTGGTCAGGTCACGCTCTGGTAGTGCCTCAAACAAACTCACCAGGGCCATGTAGTCGCAGGGCTTCAGATCCGCCTCAACCATCAACTTTGCTAACCAATCCCTCATAGCCGCTAACTAGAACTCTCACCAGTGCCATGTAGTCGTAGGGCTTGAGGTCGGCCTCCACCACGAGGTCATATGATAACCAATCACTCAACTGTGCATAGCAGCTACTGAAAACTTTTTTACTCACCAGGGCCATGTAGTCGTAGGGCTTGAGGTCGGCCTCCACGACGAGGTCGCAGTATCCCGCCGCCAGCAGGCCGTAGGCGTAGCAGTCGCAGCCGTACATGGGGATGCGCACTGCACAGGGAGAGCGTTGCAGATGCAAGCTGCAAGTTACAACAGGAAAGGAGCATGGGCATGGCCGCGGCAGCTGCTGAGAGCAAGGGCGTGGCTGGGCCGCGCAATATGCAGGCAAGCCGCCATCTGGGCAGCAAGTGTGGGCAGCCCACCGCACACCGCACATCCACTGTCTGCAAGCAGCCCCAGCTCATGCCCCTTCCAGCACAGCACAGCACAGCATAGCACAGCGCAGCGCACCTGCATCCCGCACGCGGTTGAAGGCCGCCTCGGTCTGCCCCGCAAACATGTGCGGCGTTGTGGCGTACAGGTAAGCATCACCAACTGAGGGGCAGGCCCGGGTGGCGATGGGCTGGCCGTTGAGCGTGGAGCGCTGCCCCGCCACGCCCAGCCACCGCTCCTTGGTGATGGGTTGGTCGATGATGCCCAGCACTGGAGTGCCGCGGTGCAGCAGCGCTATGAGCGTGCCAAACAGCGGCTTGCCTGCGGGGCGGGCGGGGGTGGGAGAATGCGGGATTTGGAACCAAATGAGGGCCGCTTCTACTTAAGCCCTTGATGCTACATGGACCAATACAAACAACAGCACGCCCCACTAACAATACAACCCAAGCAGGTAGGCTCAGCAGCTCATCATGCGCAGCACGCACCGGTGATGAAGCTCTTGGTGCCGTCAATCGGGTCGATGACCCACAGCCACTCGCTGCTGCCGTTGCCCGCCAGGTAGCCCTGCTCCTCCCCGAAAATGGAGTGGTCTGGCGCCTGCAGAACACAGTTATGAATGGCAGGAGCAGAAGGTGTCGGCTGGAGTGCTCCTCCCCACAGTATGGACAGTCGGGAGCTTGCAAGCAGCAGCATTTGAAATAACTAGCTGGCAGGCATGATGCATGGCACGCGCTTGGCGCTGAGAGCCGCCCACTGCATCCCCAGCCCAACGCAAACACAAGCAGTGCCCAAGTGCAGCGCCCACCCAGCCAAAAAACCACCCACCTGCTGCGCGATGAGCTGGCGCATGGCTGCCTCCGCCTCCTTGTCGGCAATGGTCACCGGGCTGGCATCCGACTTGACATCCACGGGCACAGGCGTGCGGAAGTAGCGGGAGGTGACGGCGGCCGCTGCATCTGCCAGGGAGTGCGCCAGCTGCACGAGCTCGGGGGCGACTGCCGCGGCTTGTGCGGCGCCGGCTGCAGCGCTACTGCCGCTGGGTGCTGAAGCACGGGTCATCAGCACTCGCCGGCTTCTGGAGATATGGAAATAGACTGAGTGGTGGCTGGTTGGCGGCATGGAGCAGAGCTAGAGTCTGGTGATGGGTCGAGCACCGGCACGGCGGCGGCGGAGAGCGGCAGTGGCCACGCAGCTCTGTCGCCCCGGCTCGCCTGCTAGATGTCGCTGCAGCGGCTCTCCGTGGCCCGACAACCGCGCAGCTCCTGGCGGGGGTGCCCACTGGGCACGCTCGCATCCTGCCCTGGCTGCTCGCTGCCCCTGGCTGTGCTAGGATGCCACAAATAAGCTTTTAAGGGGCTAACGAGGCGTGGATATGTGGCGATGGCGGCGCAGACTGCGCAGGCAGCCCTGGCGGTGCGCCTGCTGGCGGCGGCGGCGGCAGCGTGCGAGCGCAGCAGGCCCGTTCGCCACATGCGGCCCGCCCAACGACTGGCCCCGCCCTGTCCAATCGGCTGTTGGGTTGCTGCAGCGATCCACACAGACAGGCGGCCGGCAGGGACAGCCAGCAAGCAGCCACAATGCAGACTTCGTGCTCCCGCACCGTGGCGGCCGCCGCGCCGGTGCAGGCCCGTCGCGCCGTCCGGCAGCAGCAGGCCGCGCGCCTGGCGCAGCCCGCCGCGGCCCGGCAGCAGCAGGTGGGAAGATGGCGTTGGCAACTGAGATTGCATGGTGGTGCGAGGGTTGCTCCCCCACCCACAAACGGCCTGTGGGCGCCACAGCGACTGCCGATGGCCGCGCGGCAGGGCGCCCCGGCTCTTGCCACCCCACCCGCCGCCGCCCCCCACCGCTGCGGTGCCGCCCTGCCCCCGTGCGCTGCAGCGCCGCGGCGCCGCGCTGCGTGTGGCAGCCGTGGCTGCCCCGGAGAAGCTGGAGAAGGCCAGCATGTCGGCGCAGTACATCCAGGCCCCCGGCTCGGGCGTCGGCATCTACCAGGTGCCGCACTCTGGCTTTGCTTTTCTGCCTTGCCGTTGCTTGCCACTCACCCCGCTGCTGCTGCTGCTGCTGCTTCTGTCGGCAGAAGCCTTGATTGGGTGTTGCAGTGTAGCATGCCGCCCTTGATTCTAGGGCTGCCGCTGCACGCAGGCCACGTCGGCCCTGCTAGCGCTGCACCAGCCATGTGCAGCCCGCGTCAGCCGTGTTTGACGTCTGCTGCTGCTGCTGCCGCCATTGCGGGGCTCGTTGCAGCCAAGCAGCTGCTGAAACAGTCATTTGCCATCCGTTGCAGGGCACCGACGGCTTCATGTACTGCGACGGCCTGCGCATCGACGACATCCGCGCCGCCGCCGACTCGTCTCCTTTCTACCTCTACTCCAAGGAGCGCATCCGGTGCGTGTCACTGCTCTTTTTTTATCCCTGCTCCATTTTTTGTTCCCCCGTTGCTGGCTGTTGCGCCTGGCTGCTGCCCCAGCTTATTCCCTGCCGCCAACGCCTCCCCTTTCTACCTCTACTGCAAGGAGCGCATTCGGTGCGTGCCCGAGTTCAGGCCCTGCTGGTGCAGCCACTTGCTGCTCCTGTTGCGTGTTGTTCTTTGTTTAAGAAGCAGGCTGCTGCAGGGCCCTCACGCTGGCTGCTCATCCCTCTCCCCCTTGCTGAGTCGTGCTTCAATGCTCGATTGCCTATGCTGCAGGCAGAACTACAAGGCGTACCAGGAGGCGCTGCAGGGCCCTTGCCGTAATGCGTCCTGCTCATCTCCCATACCTGCGGTTCTTGCCTTTGATATGCTGCAGGCAGAACTACAAGGCGTACCAGGAGGCGCTGCAAGGGCTGGACTCGATTATCGGATACGCCGTGAAGGCCAACAACAACTTCCGTATCATGCAGGTGTGCGCTTCTGCCTTCCTGCCTGTTTGTGCAAGCAGTGAGGAACAAGCTGCGGCAGCAGCCGCAGCACGCAGGCGCATTCATGCAGCGGGGCGTGGGAAAGGACAAACTGCACTGTGCACACCAGTGTGCTGCTACACATGCTCTGCTTACCTTGCCTCTTCCCTGCTGTTGTGTGCTAACCGCCTGCAGTTCCTGCGCGAGCTGGGCAGCGGCGCGGTGCTGGTCAGCGGCAACGAGCTGCGCATGGCGCTCAAGGCGGGCTTCGACCCCACCCGGTGAGGCGGGGATGGGATGGGATGCAGCAGCTAGACGGTTGGAGTGGGATGTGCCATATTTTGGTGATCAAAGCCTGCTGCAACAGTGCGGGACGAGCTGCCGCTTGCTCAAGTCATCTCGTGTGGGACATGTTCCTTGTCGTGCAGCACCATCGTCAACGGCAACGGCAAACCTGCCCTCCTGGCCTGGTTTCAGCACCTTACCTTGGCATGTTTGCAATCGCTCCTGCCCCTCCGCAGCACCATCTTCAACGGCAACGGCAAGCTGCCCAAGGAGCTGGAGCTGGCGGTGGCTAACGGCGTGCTCGTCAACTGCGACTCCGAGTTCGACCTGGCCAACATCCAGGTGGGTGCATGGGGCAGCAGTGCAATGGGCTCTAGGGCGCTAAGGCTGTAGTGGTGGCTGGCCTGGCCAGCATGCAGGTGCGCGTGCGCCATTCATGGCTGATGCTGCAAGTGACAACAGGTGCAGGCCAGGCCAGTCCACCCAGCCAAACTCCCACCCACCCCGCTCCCACCCACCCCACCCTTACAGGCTGCGGCGCGCAACACCGGCAAGCGGGCGCGCGTGCTGATCCGCATCAACCCCGATGTGGACCCGCAGGTGTGTGTGTGGCAATATCTAGGGTTGACTCGCTGCTGCTGGGTGCTCTCTTTGAGGGGTGTGCAGCGTGGGGCTGTGCGTGGGATGCACATCAACCCACCAATATATGCTGTGCACTGCTCCACCTCCTAGCTGACCTCCAGCCCTGCCCCATCCTTCCGCCTCTTGCAGGTGCACCCCTATGTGTCCACCGGCCTGGCCGGCTCCAAGTTCGGCATCCGCAACACGCACCTGCAGGTCGGGGCCTGTACATATCAGGCTGGCTGAACATATTGGGTTGATTTGTAAGCCGCTGTGCTCAATACCCATGGCACTGATTTATTTGCCTGGCTGATGCAGTAGCTGACTCCGCTATGCCTCTGATTTGGTCCGGTTATCTCCGCCCTCTCCTGGCAGTGGTTCCTGGACCAGATCAAGGCCGATCCCAACCTGGAGCTGGTGGGCGCGCACTGCCACCTGGGCTCCACCATCACCAAGGTGGGCTCTTATCAAACGGTTTTGAGCGGTCTCACTGTACTCCGAACCGCAATTGCCGCACCTGGGCTGCATCGTCACGAGGTGCCCCGGTTGCCTGTGCTGCTCATGCTGCCGGCCGCCGCGCAAATCAGCGCCGTCTGCTTCCCTTGGTTTGGTTCCGTGCAGGTCAACATCTTCCGGGACGCCACGCTGCTCATGGTGGACTTCATCAAGCAGATCCGCGCGCAGGTGGGCAAGCCATCCATCTGTACTAGTTTGAGTGTTCGATTGAGCTGGGTGCCCTGCTGCCTGCATGTCCCACATGACATTACCATGCAGCTGAGCATGGCAATCGCTGCTTCTTCCCGCAGGGCTTTGACCTCAAGTTCCTGAACATTGGCGGCGGCCTGGGCATCGACTACCAGAAGAAGTGAGCCTGCCGCGCTGTGCCTGCTGTGCATGCTGTGGTTTGCCTGCTGTGCCTGTTGCCCCTGCCGTGGTGCCCCGCCGTGGGTCATCGCGCTGTATGCGGCGGCGCCCTGGGCCCTGGCTGCTCGCAGCGTGCATGTGTTGCAAGCCACCAGTGTGCTTGCCCTTGCAAGCCGCCCGCCTGGCAACCAGCCACTGCTGCTTGCCTCTTGCTCCTCCCTTCCCACCTACAGGGGCGACATCCTGCCCACCCCCAAGGACCTGATTGACACCGTGCGTGACCTGGTGTCTTCCCTGGGCCTGACCCTCATCATCGAGCCCGGCCGCTCCATGGTGGCCACCTCCTCCTGCTTCGTCAACACCGTGACCGGTGAGGCTTTTGGGTTTGTTGGTTGGTGGGCTCGCGCTGAGCTGCCAGTCTGCTGCGCCTGCAGCGCCGCCGAGGGCCTGAGTGCCTGTGCGCTTGGATACAGTCGCGGATGCAGCTCCTTGCAGCCCCTGCCTGACAGATGGATTAACCGACATTGGCCTGGTGTTGCAGGCGTGAAGACCAACGGCAACAAGAACTTCATTGTGGTGGACGGCTCCATGGCGGAGCTCATCCGCCCCTCGCTGTACGACGCCTACCAGGTGCGGTTTGTGTGTGCCTGGTTGGTGTGACTGCGTGCAGTCGTGCACAGCCCACTGCCATGTGCGGCATGGCTAATAGTGTCTCCATCACGCATACCGCCATTTTGCAACACACGCATACTAACGTGCTCTGCACGCTCCTGTTCCCATCCCTCTCCCCCTGCAGCACATTGAGCTGACGGCGCCGCACACGAGCGCGGAGGTGCAGAAGTTTGACGTGGTGGGCCCTGTGTGCGAGTCGGCCGACTTCCTGGGCAAGGATCGGTGAGTCTGCTGGTTTGAGGACAGCTTGATTGAGACGGTTATTGGTGTTGGGGAGTGCTTGCATGTTCGTTAAGTACTAGTGTGGGGGGCCGGTGTGCGAGTCGGCCGACTTCCTGGGCAAGGACCGGTGAGGGCAGCAGTCCTATTGACTGGGGTAGCATTCAACTGTCCTGTTGACCTATTGACTGGGTAGCGCTCAACTGGGGGCATTGCTGTTTGAGCAAGGTTTGAGTCATTGTGAGGTCCAGCCTCAGCACCAGGCACAGCATGTGTCCATCCAGCACGACTGCATGCCACCATGCTCACCGGCACACCTTTCCTTGCCTCCCATGCCCCTCCGCAGCGTGCTGCCCACGCCCAACGCCGGCGACGGCCTGATTGTGATGGACGCCGGAGCCTACTGCATGTCCATGGCCAGGTGGGTTGCACTTTGAGCAGCGCTTTTCTGCTTGTTCTGCTGTCTGTTTTTGCTGCAGCCTGTGCTGCGGGGTGCGGTGCGCCTGCCGGTGCTGTGTTGTGCAGCAACCTGCCCCAACTCCTGCCATCCTGTTCCTGCTCACCCTATTCGCGCCCACCCTGTTTTTGTCCTGCTGCAGCAACTACAACATGAAGCTGGCCCCCGCCGAGTGGTGGGTGGAGGACGGTCAGAAGCTGACCAAGATCCGGCGGGGGGTCACCCTCGAGGTGCGCTGAGGCAGCAGATCAGATTGTTGGGCCCCGCTGCTCCTTGCTGTGCTTGCAGGATCATAAGGTGCTGGGTGATATGCTGCTGTTGTGCTACCTGACTATGGGCGGGGCTTGCACTGGCGCTGGACGTGCTGCACATCCGCAGCGCCCTGTCGGTTGCGTGCCCATCACCTGCGCCTCATCATGTACCCCTTCTGCCCCTCTCTGCCACAGGACCACTTCCGCAACGCGGGCTGGGAGTAAGCGGACCCCTCCGCCAGCTTGACCCGAGCGAAGCCAGGCGGCGTTTTTTTCTCTGCCCGTCTCTGTACCCCCGTGCCGCCTGCTGCTGCCCCCGCCACCCCAGATCAGCCGCTAGTGCGCCAAACTAGTGCAGCGCCCCTGTACGATCCCCTGCAGTGATTCCTTCCCCAACGAACTAAATCAGCTATGGCATTCAATTCATGTTTGGTCAACCTGTAAACACCTGCCTTGCTGCCGGCGAGGGACGTCGTGGGTTTGCAAGGGGAGGAGCACGAGGGCCAAACAGTAGGCCGAGCGCTGATGGGTTGTGGCGATTGGCCAAGTGGCTGGAGGCTTGGAGCACAGCCAGTGCTTCGTATGGAATCTGCGTTCTTGGTCTCAGTATCAGTAGCCCATGGACTGCAGAGGCAAACAAGAGGGAGCGAATCTGGCCCCGGCATAAGAGCGCCAGTGGCGGCAGCGCGGTCGAGGGCTGCAGCTGCAGGCGTCCTGGCGGTCGAGCCAGGACGCTGCCGGCTTGCCTGACAAGCACATGCAGTGGGCTGCCCTTTATTCTTGCGCCTTTATTTCAGGATTGCGTGCTGTGGCTGGCTGGGGCAGCACGAGGGCGCCAGCCCTCCTTTGCAGGGCTCAGCCTGCTGCTGATCGCGCACATCCCGACCCATTACAGCAACCATGCAGTGCGTGGCAGCCACCAGCGCTCTGCGGGCCCCCGTCGCCCGGGCGGCCGCTCCTCGCGGCGGCCTGCGCCTGCCGGCGCGGCCCCAGGTACATCCGACACGCGGATCGCGTGCATCGCGGCGGTCAGGCCGCCCGCAGCGCAGCCCTGGGTGCCCAGCGCTTCCCGTTGCCCTGCTCGCAGGTGGCGCTGCGGTCCTCCGCGCTGGCTGGCCTGCGCCTGGAGCAGCATGGTGTCGCTGCCAAGGCCCAGCGGCGCGCAGCGGTCGTCGTGGCGGCGGCCGAGGGCGAGACGCAGCAGCTGGACCCCCTGGAGAGGCGAGCTGCTGCCGGATGGGTGCCAGTTTGAATGTCGAGGCCGATGCGGGGCCATCTGCGCCCAGAGGGCAGCAGCCGGGCGGGGGCGCCCGCTCGCGGCAGCCCTGGCATGGCCGCCCTTGCTTTGGACTGCGGCTCCAGGCTTTGATCATTAGTTCGTGCCCACTGCTGCTACACAACCATCCAGCCATAGCAGAATGCTGCAGCAGCTGCGGCATTGGAGCTGTCGCTGCCCTCGCCGCCCACCCTGCGTTGACCGCCCTTGACCAACCGCCAGCCTGTGCGCGCCTGCCTGCCTGCCTGCCTGCAGCGCTGTCTCCAAGGTTGTGGGTGCCAAGGCCGCCCCCGCGGTGGTGACCCTGTCCTTCATCGCCTTCTGGTACGCGCTCAACATCGCGTTCAACCTGCAGGTGGGTGCTGGCACCAAGGGCGCGTCGTTGCGCTGCGCGCTGCCTGCTTTCTGGCGGGGTTGCTGCTGCAGGCGCTGCTTGGTTTTGCTGGACGCCACTGTGTGTGCGCAATTGCTGCTTCTTCAATAGACAGCAAAATGAAACGCACAATTTTCGACTGTCTGTTTGCAGCAATTCTTGCCGCCGCAGACAATGGCTGGGCTCTCCATAACTGCTTCTCCCCTTCTGTTGTTGCCCCAATTCCTCTTGCTGCCCCGCAGAACAAGGTCATCTTCAACTACTTCCCCTACCCCTGGTTTGTGTCCACGGTGCACGTGGTGGTGGGCGCCGCCTACTGCATCGTCGCCTATGTCCTGGGCGCCAAGAAGGCCTCCTTCGAGCGGGTGCGGCTAGTGTTATGGGCTTAGATTTCGAGTTCTTGTGCTCTCGTGCTGGTATCGCTCTACTGCAGCGTCTCCGGGGAGCCAAGAAGGCCTCGTTCGAGCGGGTGCGCGCTGAGGGGTGGGAGCAGACATTTCTAAGCCACCACAACCCCCTTGGAATTGGTTGCGGAATGGCCCTGGCATGCTGCTGCTGGTTGCTGATTGTGGGATCTGTCCGTTGCTGGGAGCTGGGGCTGCCGGCATGCTGTGTTGTTGCCGTTTCGGCGCCTTTGCACCCTTCGCTCAGCTGCTGGCTGGCGAGCGGCTTGTTGCAGTGCTGCTAGAAGTGCCCAGTGGCTGCACTGTATTGAATCACGGTCTGACCTTCCTTGTACTGCCACTTCTTGCGCTGCAGCCCATCACCAAGGATGAGCTGACCGCCATTGCCGGCCCGGCCACCATGGTGAGCCCGACGCTTGGCGTTCAAGCAGCAGCAGCAGTGCAACATGAGCATGGGGGCGCTGGGGCAGTTCAGCAGCAGCAGCGGCAGCAACACAGCAGCAGCGGCAGCAGCGAAGTGCAGCAGCAGCAGCATGCATGCAAGCTGGCCACAGCACGGCTGCGGCCTTGGATTGTCCTGCTGCCCAGCCGACGCCCATGCGCCAAGCTCCAGCCCTTCTGCTCACCCGCCCTGTCCTGCGTTGCTTTCCACCAACGCAGCACGCCATCGGCCACGTGGCCGCCAACCTGTCCTTTGCGGCGGTGGCCATCTCGCTGACCCACACCGTCAAGACGCTGGAGCCCGCCTTCAACGTGGTGCTCTCCCAGGTGGGCTTGCGCAGTCAAAAATGCTAGGGAGGGCACAGCTGATCCCGCCTTCAACGTGGTGCTGTCCCAGGTGGGCTTCTGGCGGAATCCAGTCACTGCAGAGCAGCCTGGGGGTGCTCTTCCGAGCAACCTGGGATGGTCAAACCAGCCCGCTGCCAGCATGCCTTGTTGCACCTTTTTCCATTGCTCACCTCTCCCCCACACCCCACCTCTGCCTGCCCCGCAGCTGATCCTGGGCCAGCCCACCCCTCTGCCCGTCATCCTGTCCCTGGTCCCCATCATGCTTGGTGTGGCCGCAGCCTCCGCCGCCGAGCTGTCCTTCAACTGGATGGGTGAGCTGCTAAGAGCGGAAGTTTTTTGGATGCACCTTCACAGAATCAATTGTCATTGCACCTCCGCCGCCGAGCTGTCCTTCCACTGGATGGGTGAGTTTTTCACGCTTGCGCTTTGCAAGCTACTGCCTTCTCTGCCGCTCCTGTCCTTCTGCTGTCCTTCCGCCGCCGAGCTGTCCTTCAATTGGATGAGTGATCTGCCATAGGCACTCCTGCTTGCACATGCTTCCCAGGGGCCTTCACCGCTACTTTGTTGCTGCTATTGTCTATTGTTGCCGCGCGTCTCCCAGCTGCTCTGTGTGTACTGTAGCGGCGGCTGTGCCAACATGGCGGGCTTATTTGACAGCATCGCTGCCCGTTTTCTGCAGGCTTCCTGACCGCCATGGCCTCCAACCTGACCTTCGGCTTCCGCGCCGTGTGGTCCAAGAAGTGAGCTGCTGGCTCTGTCTGCCCAGGCAATGTGGCAGCTGCAAGGTAGCAGCTTGACAGCAGCCGTGGCAGCACCGTTGGGCCCAAACGTCGGGCTTCGACTCTCGGCCATGCGCTGTAGCGCCAAGCCCTGCCAATTGTCCTGCCTCCTGAACGTGCCGGATGTCCTCTCCTGTCCTGCAGGGCCATGAACACGATCAAGAACTTGGGGTCCACTGGCATCTACGCCTACACCACCCTCATCTCCGTGCCCATCTGCGCGTGGGGTGAGCCTGGCATGGGGTGTGCCAGGGGGAATCATTGCTGTTGGGACGGCTGGATACAACTTGTATCAGCCATCGCTGTTTGTTTACCAGCTCCCGGCGTCTCCTCTGGACCATCACCGTTTCCCTCTGCCTCCCTCCTGCCCCCCCCCCAGGCATCTTTGTGTATGAGAAGGGCGTGTGGGAGGCCATCAAGCAGCAGGTGGCGGAGAAGGGCGCCACACAGTTCTACGGCGCGCTGCTCAGGTGCGCATATTTTTCGGGTGGGAGCAAGCGGTGATGGTGGGATGCGAGCTGGCCGGAACTGTTCACCAGTGCAGCCCTTGGTGTGGGCTGCAACCTGACAGCTTGACAGCTTGCACTGCCTTGCAGATGCAAGTACCAGTCGCTCATTACACCTGCCTAATTTCCTCCCCGTTTCATCCCCGCAGCGTGGGCCTGCTGTACCACCTGTACAACCAGTTTGCCTTCAACACGCTGGCGCGCGTGTCCCCAGTCAGCCACGGCGTGTGCAACGTGGTCAAGCGCGTGGCCATCATCGCCACCAGCGGTGAGCGGTTGTTATGTGCAGCAGTTCTGATGATGGGTTGTGGTGGTCTGGGGAGCATGTGGTCAAGCGCGTGGCCATCATTTCCACCAACGTGTGCTGTGGCTTCGCAATTGGTCATTGCTACGCTGCCGCAAGGCAGGGCACCGCTGGCTGCCAAAGCTGGCATCCCACACCCACCCTCTCCTGCACTCCGCTGCCCCCGCCCTGCAGTGCTGTTCTTCGGCAACAAGCTGACCACGCAGACGCAGATTGGTACCGCGGTCGCCCTCATCGGCACCTGGCTGTACACCGAGGCCTCCAAGAAGAAGCCTGCCCCCAAGGCCGCGTAAAAGCGGCGCTTGCGCAGGCAGCAGCCATGGCCGCAGAACTTGAGCTTTGGCCTGTCTGGGCCTGGTTCGCTTGCCGCCGTGGCTGCTGCCAGCTGGCACAGGCTGGGTGGCGCGCCGCTGGCCGGGAGGCCGGCGGCCGCTGCCGTGCCTGTGCCAGCAGCAGCTGATTGTTTATTCATTGGGCCGGTGCGCCCCTGCGCCGACAGCCAGCCGCGGTTGAGGCCGCCGCTATGTGAGTGCGGGAGGCACCCGCCCCGCTCCCCTTGTCCCCGCTTTACCGTCCCCCCTGCCCTGCTGCTGGAACAGCACTGCTGCATCTCTTGCATCAACACTGCTTCCTAGCGACCGTGCAGCCCCTCTCTTCTTTCCCCCACCCAATGCGATGCCCTTGTCACATTTGACCGCGCTGCCGCCGCTTTTTCCCCCCTCGCACGCATGCATTTTGCCCCCAGCCTCTCCCATGCACCCGACCGGCCGCAGCTACCCTGTAAGGAATGAAAGCTTGGTTCCTGTCAGGGTGGGGAGCACCTGCAGCAGCTGGCTGTGTCAAAGCTGCACCGCGTAGGCACAGCCGCCTGTGAATAGGAAAACAATAACATCATGTGGTATGCTGTGCACCATCTGTATTCACGCCCTGCAGCAATGGCAATTCCAGCCAAATCCAGCCAAAGTATCGCAAAACTGGAAACCGGCGTCGAGCAGCACACGTACAGCTGCCACGAGCACAGCCTTGCATTTGTGCACGAGCGACCGCAGGGGGACCAGCGACGCGTCTTGTTCACAATGCCTGCCTTGTGCCCTACCTGCAACTGTCTAGCATGCAGGCACTGCAAGCTAGTTGCAGCCACAGCGGGCGACGGCACTGGTCAGATCGATTTTGATTTTTGAACGCCTGCCGCAACTTGATCTCACCGACTTTCAGAGGGCCGCTGCTTGCTCACAGGCTGCACAATAGAAGAATAATATGTCCTCATGCATTTGTCTCCCAGGATGCTCAAAGCAGGCCGGACGGGGGCCCGGATGCCCGGCTGGGTTTGCGTCAGCGGCGGCAGCGCTCTGCACCCGCTCCGCGGCCATGCATGGTGCGGCCCCCGTTCCGGCGCGGCAGTTTTTTCGCCATGCAAGCGCTTGCACAGCGGCCCAGCCGGCCTGCAGGGGTCCTCGGGCGCTCTGCGCGCCGGCTGCGCAGGCCAACCCGGCCAGGAGGCGCTCAGGCGCGCGCTCAGCGCTCCAAAAGCGAGCACGAGGCGGATCATGGCCCTGGAGGGTGGCGCAGCCTGCTGGGAGCAGCAGCACTCGCGGTTATCTTGAAGGAGGTGGGAGACTCGGCGCTGTCGCGCTCCCCCGGGCAGCCTGCTGCTTCATCGCACTCTTTGAATTCACACAACTCTGGATACGGCACATCCAGCCGCGCCGCAAGTGTGTGCCTGGCGCCGCCGCCGCTGCTGCCACACCACCTGCGCCGCCGTTGCGCCTGCGGTGCCAAGGCAGGCTGCTCGATGCGTGCATCTACTGCATTGACTGCATTGAACGGATCAATCTCCTATGCTGCAGGCTCCCATGGCCATTGCCGCACCGGCTGATCAAGCGCTGGCTAGCCCTGCTGCTGAAACTGCTGAAACGCGCGATGGAGGCTCGACCCTGTTCACCGCACTTGCGGCTGGCGGCGTGGTCGGTGTTGCGCTGGTGGCGGCCAGATCCTTCGCCAAGGTGCGTGCTGTGTCAATCTGCTGGCGCTCACGCAGTCGGCGGGCTAGGCTGCAACTGTTGGTGCTGCCGGTCTGCTTGCTCCCCTTCATGCCTCAACCGCCGGTCCTTGTGCCAACAACTTGCTTCGTCCCGCCCTGCTGACAGCCGTGCAAGTGCTTCATGCTGCATTGTGCAGGGCGATGACAGCGAGAAGGCGGCGATGGAGGCGCAGGTGGCGGCGGCCAGGGCCCGGCTGCCGCCCCCGGAGCGACCTGACCCCGCTCGCAGCCCATCGCCGCCCCCCGCGCCTGCCGGCAGTGCGTCGCCGCCCCCTGCACCTGCCGGCAGCGCATCGCCGCCCCCTGCACCTGCCGGCAGTGCATCGCCGGCCCCTGCACCCGTCCGCAGCCCGTCGCCGGCATCGGCTGCTCGGCTGGCTGTGGCTGCTGAACGTGCTGAGGAGCTGCAGGATCAGGCCCGGCAGATGAGGACCATGCTGGAGGAAGTTAGCCGCAGCCTGGCGGCGGTGCGCCAGGCGCGCCAGGTGGCACAGGAGCAGCTGGAGGCGGCGGCTGAGGCGGGGCTGCCCCTGCAGCTGACGCAGGAGGAGCTGGAGGCGGCCGAGCTGCGCGCGGTGAGGATTTGTTGGCGGCCTGGTTGGGTGTGGTATCCATTGCCTTGCCTGCTGGCCTGCATGCGGTGGCTTGCCTCCCTGCCGGCCTGCCTGAGCATTCAGGGCGGTATGCAGTGTTGCAGGACCGTGCAAGGTGTGCGAGCAGGGTTCAGCAGCAGGCTGGCAGGCAGGCACGCCCGATGTAAGCCGTGGCCTCTTTCTGGCGCACTTTGCAATCGGTCCAACATGCACCGTGCACCCGCCTGCTCACCCTCTGGCTGCCTTGCAGCAACAGGAGGCGGAGGCGGAGGCGGCTTGGGTGGAGGCGGACGCTCGCTTCCAGGATGTGCTGGACGATTTGGAGGCGGAGCAGCGGTCGGTGAACCAGGTGCGATGAAAGGGTGGTGAGCAGACAGGGTGGCGGGATTTTTGCCGCAGAACCCATGGTAGGCCTGGAGGTGGGGTTGTGGCCAGCAGAATTGCCTGGTGCAAGTCACAGAAGTAAGTGTGCCCCTGGGCCAACAGATCTGGCCTCCTGCTCAAACTTGCGGCTCCACTTTGTGGGCCTGCAGACCCAGGGCGTGGAGGCCGACCGGCTCAAGGCCCGCTTCCTGGGCATTCTGGACGAGCTGCACGCCGAGCGGGAGCGCGCCGCCATCCTGCAGGCAAGCCATGTGGGGGGCTGATTGGGTTCAACTAAGCACCAGGGTGGGTGCCTGGGTGCACGCAGAGCGGGAGCGCGCCGCCTTCCTGCAGGCAAGCCATGTGGAGGGCTGATGGGGGCATTGGGGGTGGGTGGCTGAGGGGTGCATGCGGGGAGGCATGCGTGGGTGCTATTTGATGGCCATGTGAGAAGGTTTGCGTGACAGCAGTGCAGCTGTATGAGTGCCTGAGCATGCCTGCCCTGTGGCGCCCCTCTCAGCCATGCCCAAACTTGCCGGTACCATGTGCCCTGCAGTACAAGTGGCTCGAGGAGGAGCGAGAGAAGGCGGCGGCGGCAGCATCAGCAGCCGCTCGTGGCCGCTCTCCCTCGCCTGGCCCGGCCCGCTCGCTGTCACCCGCCCCGCCCCGGCCAGCCTCCCCTGCCCCGGCGGCGGCAGCCCCCGGCAGCGCAGCAGCGCAGTTTGGCGCTGGCCGCGCGGCGTCCCCAATGCCTTCGCCGGCGCCAGCAGCGGCAGCTGGAGGCCTGTCTCCCGAGCAAGCTGCATTCCTGGAGCGCAAGCGGACAGCTTCCACCAGCCCCGCTCCTCCTGCCGTGCGCCCACGCAGCAGCAGCCCCCGCCCCAGCAGCCGGCAGCCCACTGCCAGCCCCCGCCCCACCAGCCGGCAGCCGAGCATGAGCCCACCTCCCTCAGCGGCTGCAGCGGCGGAACCTGCAGGGCTGTCGGCGGAGCAGCTTGAGTTCATGGAGCGCAAGCGTGCTGCTTCCACTAGCCCGTCGCCTGCACCCAGCCCAGCTGCAGCAGCAGGGTCGGCAGCTTCTGCTGGCCTGTCGGCGGAGCAGCTTGAGTTCATGGAACGCAAGCGTGCGGCATCCAGCAGCCCCGCTCCCGCCGCCGTGCGCCCTCGCAGCAGCAGCCCTCGCCCCAGCAGCCGGCAGCCTACCGGCAGCCCGCGCCCCAGCAGCCGGCAGCCCACTGTTAGCCCCCGCCCCACCAGCCGGCAGGCAAGCATGAGCCCGCCTCCGGCATCCGCAGCGGCAGCAGCACCTGCGGGCCTGTCACCGGAGCAGGCCGCTTTCCTTGAGCGCAAGCGGACGGCTTCCACCAGCCCTCCGCCTGCAACCAGCCCTAGCCCTGCCGCTGCGCCCGCGGGCCTGTCTGCGGAGCAGGCTGCGTTCTTGGAGCGCAAGCGGGCAGCGTCAACCAGCCCCCCGCCCATGGCAGCTGAGCAGGGCGGCAACGGTGCGGCGCCCATGCAGCGCCCGAGCTTCCGGCCGTCCAGCCGCAGCCCTAGCCCTGTCGCAAGGCGGGCCGCTCAGTCCCAGCCGCCGGCAGCCTCCTACAGCCCGCCGCCCCCGTCCCAGCAGCAGGCGTGGGAGCCGGCGCAGCAGGCGCAGCACACGCAGCAGGCGGCGGCGCCAGCGGGGCGGCAGCGCACGTGGCAGGATCCCGAGTTTGCTGCCCAGACGCTGGCTGCTTTCCCCGAGAAGTCGGTTGCGAGTGTGGAGGAGGCGCGGGTGAGTGCAAAGGGTGGCTGCACTGCCAACACCTTTTCCGCACGTGCCATTAACTTGCAGTGGGCAGCTGCACGTCTCTGGATGTGCGGCCCCATTGCAAAGCTCGCACTGCAAACCCCTACCAACAGCGCAGTAACAGCACACATGTTTTCTGCCCTTCTTTTGCAGTGCCTCATTGAGAAGGGCGGCTACATCTTCCTGGATGTGCGGCCGCCCATTGAGCTGGAGGAGGAGGGGCGCTTTGCCGGCGCCACCAACATCCCGCTGGTGCACGTGAGCTCACACAGGACAGCTGGATGGCTCAGGATGCTTTCTTGGGGTGCTCCAGGTGGAGCCTACGTTACGGGGTGCTCGCTGCAAATGTCTGCGCCCATGGGCGTATGCATGCTGCGCTGCGGGCGCAGGCGCATCCATCAGCAGAGCATGCATCTCCTGTCACCCTCCAGGCTGAGCCCGTGTTCACCGCGGCACATCTCCATTGCCCACCCGCTTCACCACCCTGCTGCTCATCCCCTGCCCATCTCCTGCCCATCCTTTGCCCCCTGTACAGGCTGAGCGCGTGTTTGACGCGGCCAGCGGCAAGCGCGAGCTGGAGGAGTGGACCAACGAGGACTTTGTGGACCAGGTGCGATTTAATCCTCACATGCAGCTGTAACTAAATGGGGTTGAGAGCCGGGGAGTGGACAAACGAAGACTTTGTGGACCAACGAGGACTTTGTGGACCAGGTGCAAAGGGATTATGAAGGGTCAATCCGATGCCCTGTGCAAGTATCGTTGACGGTGTGTTTTGCGTTGGGCGTGTCACCATGGCTTGCTTTGCGCTCTGTGCTGTCTGCAGGTCAAGTGGCGCTTCCCCGACCTCAACACCCCGCTGCTGGTGGGCGACGCCGACGGCGCACGGTGAGCAATTCCACACGTTTCAACAATTTATCACGGGATCGCGTATTGGACAATCAGTCGACTTAGGGCCTGCAGCGTCCAGTCTGCTGGTGCGCAGCTGCGTGCTGCTCGCCTCACAGCCTGCCATGCAAGCACGATGCCCAGCCCAGCCAGGAGCTTGACGCGCGCTCCCGTGGAGTGCAGCAGCTGACAAGCTGCGCTTCTCCTTCCATTCCAGGCTTGCTGTTGAGGCGCTCGAGCTGCTGGATGATGCCGGCTACACCTGCCTGGTCGGGCTCAAGGGGTGAGGGCAACTGGTGTTGTACGGACTAGGCTTGGAAAGCCGCTGCATTTAGCCGCTGCATTTAGCCAGCTAGCTGCCCGGTGAGGCCAGCCACACTCAATCAGTTGACCACACTGCGCACTGGGTCCGCAAGGCCCATACCGCGCCACCCTGGCATTGCCCCGTTCCTGACACACTCCACCGCTCCGAACCCCCATGCGCAGCGGCTTTGCCGCATGGACCCGGGTTTTTGACAGCAAGGGCGCCCGCCGTGGAGCGTCTGAGACGGTGACAGCCTGAGACAGCCTGAGCTGACCACCTGAGACGGCAGCCGACGTTGGAGCCGGCTGCCGCTGCAGCTTGGAGGGCGGCTGTTCCTTTGTCCGCCCAAACGCACCCTGTGGAGCTCCCTTGCAAGGGCTCTTTTATTTCTCACTTCAGAGGCCGCCTGAACAAAGGCCCCCATTCTTCCCTCCCTGCATCCTTCTCCCTACGTAAATAATACTATTGTTGTAGTTCTGGACAGGCTCTGGAAACGAGCCCTGATTTTTCGTTTTGCAGCTTAGTTGCCCCGCAAGCCCGCCTGTGCCCCCATTGTTTGCAGGCTCGTCCTGCCTCTCTCGCTTCTTTCGTCTGGTTGTTATGTGTCGCCTTGTGTGAGCCAAACACAAGTCCACAGGCGGCTGTATGAAGAGGGTTACTGCAGGTGCTGGCTGGGCAGGATGGCTCAACACAAACCAGCTGCATCTGTCTTGCTTGGCGGGCTGC